>ERZ1504709.631-NODE-631-length-10030-cov-2.646717_pt1 | contig 10030 bp, 8 predicted proteins | sample MGYA00572390_ERZ1504709 | MGnify/ENA primary metagenome ERZ1504709 (study PRJEB39906, sample SAMEA3182114) | gut metagenome | biome: human; feature: gut; material: Stool; isolation source: human stools | place: Canada | collected 2013-06-10 ... | reverse complement strand
AATCACCACGGTTGGCATCGATACTGCACAACATACCGGCATCGGCGGCAGCCTGAAGTTCATGCTCAAATGTATGCCCGGCCAATGTGGCATGGTTCACTTCGATATTAATGGCAAAATCCTTGTCGAGACCATAATAGCGCAAGAAGCCGATAACCGTTTCCGTATCCACGTCATACTGATGTTTAGTCGGTTCCATCGGTTTAGGCTCTACCAGGAAAGTTCCTTTGAACCCGTTCTTGCGGGCATAGTCACGTGCCATCGTCAACATCATGGCAAGATGTTCCTTTTCGCGTTTCATATTGGTGTTCAGCAAGCTCATATACCCTTCACGTCCCCCCCAGAACACATAGTTTTCGCCACCTAAGGCAATACAAGCGTCGATCGCGTTCTTGATCTGCGTGCCGGCACAAGCCACAGCAGGGAAATAAGGATTTGTAGCCGCCCCGTTCATATAACGTTTATGCCCGAACACATTGGCGGTAGACCACAACAGCTTCTTCCCCGTCGCTTCCTGATGTTGTTTGGCATATTCGACCATCGTATGCAGGTCCTTTTCAAATTCGGCCAACGTCGGTGCTTCATCTACGACATCCACATCGTGGAAACAATAGTAAGGTATGTTACATTTCGTCATAAATTCGAAAGCAGCATCCATCTTATACTTGGCACGGGAAATACGGTCTGCGCCCGCATTCCAAGGAAATGTCTTCGTTCCGCCACCGAACTGGTCGGCTCCCTCCGCACATAATGTATGCCAATAGGCCATAGCGAAACGCAGGTGGTCTTTCAGAGTTTTACCCATTACGACCTTGTTTTCATCATAATAATGAAAAGCCATCGGATTTTTTGACTCGCGTCCTTCAAACTCTATTTTCCCAATTCCCGGAAAAAATTCTTTTTCACCTTTAAAGTAATTCATGATAATAAGTATTTTATTGATTATACAATGCTTTCGTTTATTACGCCAATGCTTTCTCCAACCGTTCTTTCCAGACCTCGAAAGCCCCGCAGTATTTATCCGCTTTCAGTCCGTCCGGCTCTATCACATTGATCTTTTTCAGGGATGCAAACGCCTCTTCCGCCGACACATAGATGCCGGCCCCGATACCGGCGCCTTTGGCAGCCCCGACAGCCCCGTTCGTATCGTAAAGTTCGATCACCGTTCCTGTCACACCAGCCAACGCATCCCGGAAAATAGGGCTTAGGAACAGGTTGGCATTACCGGCACGGATCACCCCGATATCGATCCCCATCTCATTCATGATATCCATGCCATATTTGAAAGAGAAGACAATTCCTTCCTGTGCGGCACGGGCGATATGAGCTTTATTATGAATGTTGAAATTCAGCCCGTGAATGGAGCAATCCACCTGCTTGTTCTGTAACATACGCTCCGCACCGTTCCCGAAAGGCAGAATCGAGAGGCCCTCCGAACCGATCGGAACAGTCGCCGCCAGCTCGTTCAAAGCAGGATAGCTTATACCTTCCGGGGCCACATTCCGCTTCACCCATGAATTGAGGATTCCCACACCGTTAATACACAGCAGGACACCCAAGCGCGTCCGGTCGGCCGAATGGTTCACATGCGCAAACGTATTCACACGGGACAGCGTGTCGTAGTTCACCTTGCCGTTCACACCATACACGACCCCCGACGTACCGCCCGTAGCGGCTATCTCGCCCGGATTCAGGACATTTAGCGACAACGCATTGTTGGGTTGGTCACCGGCCCGATAGGTAACCGGCGTACCCTTCTTCAAACCCAACTCCGAAGCGACCGATCCGAGCAATTCCCCCTGCACACCGAAAGTCGGACGGATATCCGGAACCAGTTCCTTGCTGAACCCGAAATAGTTCATCAGATCTTCAGAAACGCTGTTATTCCGGAAATCCCAGAAAATTCCTTCCGAAAGGCCTGAAACAGTCGTGACAATATCGCCCGTCATGCGCATGGCAATAAAGTCGCCAGGCAACATGAATTTATGCACCTGTCCGAATATCTGCGGTTCATACTCTTTTACCCATGCCAATTTGGAAGCCGTAAAGTTTCCGGGAGAATTCAAAAGATGTGCCAGGCATTGCTTTTCGCCGATCGACTTGAAAGCGCGATCCCCATAAGGCACCGCACGACTGTCGCACCAGATCACCGACGGACGCAGCACCTGCATCTTCCTGTCCACCAATACGAGCCCATGCATCTGGTACGAGATGCCGATCGCATCTATCTCCGTTCCCTTGATGCCCGCCTTCGCGATCGCACCCTTTATCGCTTCTTTCAGATACATCCACCAGTCATCCGGATTCTGCTCCGCCCATCCGGGACGCACGGCTTTGATCGCCGCCTCTTCTTTCGGATAAAAATCAGAGGCAAGCGTCAACCCCGTATCTTTATCGACAATAGAAGCCTTCACCGAAGAACTTCCGATATCACAACCTAATAAACACATACTATATCATATCTTATTAAACTTCGAATGCAACTTGTTATATTTCACCTTATCGAACCGGTAATAGCGGGCTGCCCGATGATTCACTCCCGTTTCCACTTCATCCGTCTGCACGACGTATTCCATCGCCGTCATCTTTTTATGGAAATTGCGTACATCTATCGTCTTATTATAAATGATCTCAAAAATGCGCCGCAACTGATAGGCCGTAAACTTTGACGGAAGATAATCGAAAACGATACCCGGTTCGACATCCACCCACCGCCGTATCTCTTCGCCGGCAGCTTCAACAATTTCCTTATGGTCGAATGGCAGATGTGGCAATTCATTTACAGGTGCCCAGATAAGGGTATCGGACATCTCCCCCATCGTCATTTTCTTCCCGAACTTACACAACGCCAGATAAGCGACCGTCACGATTCGTGTGATTTTCATTTTGGAAGCATTTTCCAGCCATTGCACATCCTCTTTATTCTTGGTACGGGCAGGAGAGCCGAAACTGCGGAACTGTTTCAAGGCTACACGTTTCAGACCTGTCGCTTCGTTCAAGACACGATAAGCGGCCGTATCCAGATCTTCACTCTCATAAATCAAGCTTCCCGGCAATTTGTAGTGTTTCTCGTTACTACCGGCAACTTGTCTTTCGACGAGCAACACGCACAGTTTATCTTCGTTTGTCCCAAGCAATACGCAATCGACCGAAACGTGCGGATAAAACATTTCATGCTTATTTTCCTGTGTTTCCATAATATCCCAATAAAGATTCTCCGCAAATATAAGGTTAAAACGACATACGACATAATGTAATTCGAACAATATCTACTCAAAAGGCTAAAAAGCCCGTTATTTAACATACATTATCACTCACAGAAAAAGGAACTGTACCAAACCTGAATTTTAATGCGATTATCCGGAAAGGGAAGAAACTTCTAACATTTATTCAATACATTTGTTATTAAAAAAAGACGTACTATGGATATCAAACATCTACAGTTCTCATTCCGAATGTACTGGGCGAATATGAAGGGCTTGCTGAACATGGTGGCCGAAGGGATCATACTCGTCGCCTCTCTCGCCTCCCTCTTCATCCTGGTCTATCAGTTCGGATTCAAATATTCGGCCCATGTCACCCATATGTTGGAAACCAGCCGGGTTTACCTCCTGCTGGCTTTCTTTACCGGGATATCGCTTCGGTATATTTTGAAATTCAAAGAGATCATACAAGAGAAAATGTTATACCTGGATATCGGCATTTATTTTTTCCTCTTTGCCGTGCTATCGGGCAAAGTATTCTTCAAAGAAGCCATCCACCAGTCGCTGCCCTACCTCGGTTTCCTCACGGAACCGCTGTTCGTTTATTTCCTCCTGCTGTTGCTGAGCGCCATCCATTTGTCGCGGCAGACATTCACGCTGTTACAAAGCCATATCAAGCCGTCCCTCCTGTTCCTGCTGAGTTTCGTGTTCGTCATCCTTGTCGGTTCGGGATTGCTGATGTTGCCAAACGCCACGGTGCACGGGATTCATTTCGTAGATGCCCTGTTCATCTCGACCACCTCCGTCTGTGTGACCGGACTGACGACAGTCGATGTGGCAACGACATTCACGCATACAGGACATATCATCATCATGTTTCTTATCCAGATCGGCGGTATAGGAGTCATGACTTTCACCAGCTTTTTTGCCCTTTCTTTCATGGGGCATTCATCTTTCACCAGCAAGCTCGTTCTGAAAGACATGCTGAACGAAGACCGGGTGAACGGGCTGTTCCGGGTGATCCTTAACATCCTGTTCGTGACACTGTTTATCGAAGGCGTAGGGGCCTACCTGATTTATCTGGATATAAAGGGAGGGCTGCCGGGAGGCACGCAGGAAGAAGTGTTCTACGCTGTGTTTCATGCCGTTTCGGCTTTCTGCAATGCTGGGATCTCGACGCTGAGCGGAAACATGTATGACCCGCTGGTCGCCCAAAAATACAACCTGCATGTCTGGATCGCCCTGCTCATCGTATTCGGTGGGCTAGGTTTCCCGATTGTTTTCAACTACCTGAAGCTGTTACGACATCTGCTTGTCAATACATTCAAGATCGTAATCGGACAGCAGAAGCATTATATCCATACCCCCAGAATTATCAATATCAACACGTACATCGTGATGATCAGCACGTTGGTATTGCTTGCCGGCGGTACATTTTTCTACTATCTGCTGGAAATGGACAATACGCTCGCCGGATTGCCGTTCAGAGGACAGCTTGCCAATGCATTCCTGGGAGCCGTCACCCCGCGTACGGCCGGATTCTGCGTCGCGGATATGGGGACGCTGACTACCGGAACACTCATGCTGACACTGATCCTGATGATAATAGGTGCCGCTCCCATGTCTACCGGCGGCGGTTTGAAAGTAACGACCGTCTGTGTCGCCCTGCTGACCGCGCACAACGCCGCCCGCGGGAAAGAGAATGTGGAAATCCGCAAACGTGAAATATCACCGGAAACCATACGCAGGGCTTTCGCCACAATCGTTTTCTATTTCTGCTGGCTGGGGGCGGCCGTCTGGATATTGTCCATTACCGAAAAAGACGTACCGGTCTTCACCTTGATCTTCGATGTCGGCACTCAGCACGGTAGGGTTAAGTTTGAACTTCAGCCCGTTACTGAGCATTTCGGGAAAACTGGTCATCATCTTCACCATGCTGGTCGGACGTATCGGCATACTGGCCTTCTTTATCAGTTTCTACAAGGAATACAAAAAGAAGAATTACACCTATCCACAGGAAAATATATTAATGTAACATAAAGAATACAATATGAAATATTTAGTAATCGGATTAGGAAACCTGGGACGCGCCATCGCCGAAAGCCTGACACGCATCGGCAATGAAGTGATCGGCGTAGATATCAACCCGCACAAGACCGAAGCGGTCAAACACACCATATCCGGAGCAATCAGCCTCGACACGACGGACAAAGACGCCTTGAACACGCTACCACTGAACGAGATGGATGCCATCTTCGTCACCTTCGGCAAGGACTTCGGGACCTCCATACAGACTGTAGCCCTGCTAAAGAACTTAGATGTGAACAAACTGATCGTACGAGGGATTTCTCCCATCCACGAGGCAGTGATCCGTTCGATCGGTGTAGCGGAGATCATCACTCCGGAAGATGATTTCGCCGGTATGTACGCATCCCAATCCTTACTTGGGGAACTCTTCAAACAATGGTACAGAGTGACGGATACACACCATCTCTACAAGATAAAAGCACCTGTCACCTTTGTCGGACAGACCCTGCAGACCATAGACTTGGAAGAGAATTTCGGAGTGCGCCTTGTCGGCATCGAACGCCCCAAGACAGAACGCAACCTGATCGGGTTAAAACAAACCCAATACTCCGTCATCGACAAAATCACCGGAGACCTGAGAGTCGAAGAAGGTGATCTGCTCATCCTTTTCGGCAAGATGGAAGTGTTGCACAGGCTGGCAGATATCTGACGCCGGTTTATTCTTTCTGAGGTATCTTGGAAACCAAAACCTTATCTATACGGGCGCCGTCCATATCGACGATCTCGAATTCGAAGTTCAACCAGCTCAATTTCTCACCGGTCTTCGGAACCCGTTCCAGAATCTCCAGGATCAGGCCGCTGAGCGTATTATAGTCATGCTCGGCATACAAATCTTCCATGTCGAAATATTCAAGGAAGTCATAGAAGTTGTACTGCCCGTCCACCAGCCAGGTCCCGTCGGACCGCTCGACGATCTCGGCCTCTTCCCCCACATCGGGAACCTGCCCGATCAGACCTTCCATGATATCTTTCAAGGTGACGATCCCCTGGATGCCTCCGAACTCGTCCGTGACGATGCCATATTTCACACGTGCCTGCTTAAACTGTTCCAACGCATTATACACACTCTGGTTTTCCGGCATAAACTCCGCCGGACGAATCACCTGCGACAAAGAGAAATCCGGCTCGTCGATACGGCCGAACAAGTCTTTCAGATAGACGACGCCTTTGATATCGTCAAACTTTCCGGCAGCAACCGGATAGATGTTGAAAAGATTTTCCTGGACTTTCTCGCGTATCTGCTCGATACTGTCCGTCAGGTCCAGCCAGACAAGCTCGCTGCGGTGTGTCATGATAGAACCGACATTACGGTCGCCCAGATTGAACACGCGTTCCACGATGTCCTGCTCGACTTCCTGCACTTCGCCGACATCAAAGCCTTCTTTGACAATCGCCTTGATCTCCTCCTCCGTCACCTTGTTTTCTTCAGTCGCATCGGTTCCGATCAGTCTGACGGTCAACGCCGTACTCTTGGATAACAGCCACACGAAAGGCGAGGCGACCAGCGAAAGGAAATTCATCGGTTTGGCAACGAGCATCGACACACGCTCAGCATAGCCCATACCGATACGTTTGGGGACCAGCTCGCCCATAATCAATGTCAGATAAGTGACGATCACGACAATAGTGGTTTTGGAAACTCCCAACGCATAAGGTTCCAGAAAAGGAATGCGGCGGACATGCTCGGCCAGGTCATAGGCAAAAGCCTCGCCCGAATACAAACCGGTCAGAATACCGATAAGCGTAATCCCGATCTGGATGGTAGAGAGAAACCGGTCCGGTTCGTTTGCCAGCTTCAAAGCAGTCTTGGCAGATTTGTTTCCACGTTTTGCTTCCAGCTCAAGACGAGCCTTACGAGCTGACACCAAAGCAATTTCCGACATAGAAAGAAGGCCGTTCAATAAGATAAGACCGATAATAATAAATATTTCCATTTGCTATATACACAGCGATTGATTAGAGAGGCGAAGATATGAATTATTCGAACTCTCACATCTAACAAGATGAAAATAAATCTAATTAATATATAAAAAAGCCATTCTATCTTCGCAGACAGAACGGCTTCATGTGTCGATAAGTTTCACTAACTCTTATTTAAAATTTTATTAGAAAACAGTATCGGGAGATAGATACATACTTACTCGATTACCTCGCCCTTCTCATTCAGAACAACCGTCTGTTCCTTCTGATCTTTGTCGACAAGGACGACTTTATACTTCTTAGCACCGTCGGCACCGGCAACATAGGCTTCCTTCACCGTACTGCCCTCGTAAGACTTGGCGATTGCATCCTGCACGGCCTGGGGAAGTTCCTTTACCTCGATTTTCACGAAATCGTCCTGCATTACGTTTTCGGTCGATGCCTGTACACCTTGTGATGCGAATGCCACACATGCTACTACCGCTACCATTAAAACAATCTTTTTCATGACTCTAACAATTTAAAAGTTAATACCTAAGTGATTACTAAAACCTTTATTCAATCTGATCAAACAAGTACAAGGATCGTACCACAACAGCATGCCAAAAACATGATAAAGTGTCCCAGAGCTTACAAAATAAGGGGTAGAAAAAGAGCAAACCATCGGATACCCAACCATAAAACATGGGAAAAAGTGTAGAAGTCCGTGTATTTTTTCTACAATAAATGTGGCACACCTCTTCCAATCTCCATTTTAATTGTTAATTTAGCCACATCATTAATGAAATCTAATAAAATATGAATTTAAGTGATCCCAAAGATTGTCTGTATTGCCAGAACAATCAGACTTTACACGAGCTGATGATCGAAATCGCTCCTCTCTCGGTATCCAGACTGTTCCTGTTCAAGGAACAAACGTATCGCGGGCGTTGCCTGGTTGCCTACAAAGACCATGTACACGACTTGAACATGCTCAGCGACGAAGAACGGAACGCATTCATGGTCGATGTCGTACGGGTGACCCGCGCGATGCAGAAAGTATTCAATCCACAAAAGATCAATTACGGCGCTTATTCGGACAAACTGTCGCACCTTCATTTCCACCTGGCCCCGAAATATGAAGGAGGCCCTGACTTCGGCGGGACATTTACCATGAACCCGCAAAAAGTATACTTGACGGATGCGGAATATCAGGATATGGTTGAAAAGATCAAAGAGGCGTTATAAGGTAGGCACAGAAGTTGCAAAAGTGGACGCGGAAGATTTCCGGACATAACATATAGGAAGGTGTGTCAAAATCTCCTTGTCCCCGCACTTGATGCGGGGATGCAAAAGGACAGACCTTATCAATCAGACTTTTATAGGGCTGGTTTTAATGCGATCCCGCGTCAAGCGCGGGAACAGGATAGTTTCGACACACCTCTTACTCTATTAATGCTTCCGTGTCTGCTTACTTTACAAACGAAGACTTCAGCAGGTAATCGGCACTTTTCTTCACGCCTTCGAACTGATGTCCGCTGCCTGTACCTTCCATTTCAACGAAATAGTCCTTATGGCCGTTTGCATAGAAATGCTTGAATATCTGCTCGAAGTTCATCATGCCGGAATCACCCAGGACATAGCGGTCTTTGATATGGAGCACTTTGATACGGTCTGCATATTTCGTGATATACTCGACCGGGTCCTGCTGGCCCATCACGGCCCAGTAAACGTCCATCTCAAAGAAAACCAATGACGGGTCCGTATTCGCCAGGAAGATGTCATACACTTTTTCGCCTTTGTTATGGCGTCCGAACTTCATTTCCGTGCCGCCGGGAACCACCTTGGCAAATTCCATGTCGTGATTGTGGTAACCGAACGGTATGCCGGCCGCTTTCACGATCTTTCCGGCTTCGTTGAAGACTTCACAAACAAATTTCGTTTCTTCCACGTTACGGGTACTGGGCTGGCCGGGCTGCACCAGATATTTCACTCCTAACTTGGCATGGTCGTCAGCCGTTTTCTTCCAGTATTCCTTTATTGTATTCAGGTTGTCTTTCGTGTATTCGCGAACAGGAGGATTCACATGCGAACTCAGAATCGTAATGCCGGCATCATCCGCCATCTTCTTGAAGTCCATCAATTCGATATCACGGATCTTGCCTTTCCCATAACCGGCAAGTTCGATGGTCTGATACCCCATCTTTTTCAGCTTCTTCATTCCTCCCGGAACATCCTTGTAGAGCTCGTCGCCTAAAGAATAGATTTGTAAACCGATGTTCTTGGCCGCCGTCGCTTCGAAAGCGGCAGATGTCGCAGGCTGCGCTGCAACGGCATTCCCTACCTTACCGGCCATCAGGCCACCCAACGTAAACAGGGACGCGTTTTTCAAAAAGTTTCTTCTATTGATCATGGTCTATTAAATTTAGATTGCTCCAAAGGTATGATTTTATTCTGGAAATCATACAAAAAGCCGTTTGAAAAAAAATCAAACGGCTTCCTGTTCTTTCTTCTGCACCTCAGATAAACTCGTTCACCGACGAGACGATGCTTCCATCGAACAGATTGATGATCCGGTGGGCAAAACTGGCATCGTGCTTGGAGTGAGTCACCATGACGATCGTGGTCCCTTCCCGGTTCAGTTCGGTGAGCAATTGCATCACTTCGGCTCCGTTCTTCGAGTCCAGGTTACCGGTCGGCTCATCGGCGAGGATGATCTTCGGATTCGAAACGACAGCACGTGCGATGGCCACACGCTGCTGCTGTCCTCCGGAAAGCTGCTGCGGGAAATGGCCCGCGCGGTGGCTGATGTTCATCCTTTTCAGGATATCGTTCACCAT
>ERZ1504709.616-NODE-616-length-10217-cov-2.790789_pt1 | contig 10217 bp, 7 predicted proteins | sample MGYA00572390_ERZ1504709 | MGnify/ENA primary metagenome ERZ1504709 (study PRJEB39906, sample SAMEA3182114) | gut metagenome | biome: human; feature: gut; material: Stool; isolation source: human stools | place: Canada | collected 2013-06-10 ... | reverse complement strand
GCGTATCGACGCCGTCGCGGACAAGGTCTTCGCCCTGCTCGACGCACCGGACGCCGCCGTCTCGGAGGCCGCCTACCGTGCGCTGGCCAGCATCGCCGCCCCCGCCGACGTCGACCGCCTGAGCCGGCTGCTCGACACTGCCGACGCGGCACATGCCGGACAGCTCTCGGCTGCGCTCACCCATGCCGTACGCACGCTCGCACCTGAAAAGCAATACGAGACCGTCTACGCCCGGATGAGCGCCTCGCCCCGTCCCGAACGTTACTACCCCACACTGGCGCAGACCGGTACGCAGCAGGCGATCGACTGCCTGGTGGAGAACTTCGCCGGCAGCCGCCGCGCCGAAGCCTTCGACGCGCTGCTGCGCGTCGAAGCTCCGCAGATCGCCGGCGTGCTCTATACGATCGCCGCGGGCAATCCCGATCTGGCCGACCGCGCGCTGACGCGCTACACGGCCTGCGTGGCGGCGCTCGACGCGACGCCCGTGCGCAAATACCAGCTCTACCGCCAAGCGCTCGAATTGAATCCCTCGCCGAAGATCGCCGTCGGCATCCTGCGCAAGCTGGAAGGCATCCGTGAATTCCCGGCGCTCGTGCTCGCCGGCCGTTATCTCGACGACGAGGCGACGGCGCGCGCCGCTGCGGCTGCCGTCAAGACCATCGCAGCGAAAAGCGCCCGCCCGCTCGGCGGCGACACGGTACGCGCCCTGCTCGAAAAGAGCCGCGACATCTACCGCGAATGGGCCAAGAGCGACGCCGACGCCGGCTATGCCGTCGACGAGCTGACGCTGATGCTCTCGAAACTCCCCGCCGAAGGGTTCGCCGCCGTCGCGACCGACCTTGCGCAGTGGAGCGCCGTCGCAACCGATCCCGCCCGCCGCGCCACGATGAAGGCCGCTGCGCTCAAACGGGCCGAGGTGGCCGCCGCGAAGGCGATGCAGCAGAGCTGGACCACGGCCGACGGCACGATCGCCTATGCGGGCGGCGAGCCGAGCACGATCGCCGCACCCGGCACCTACGAGAACTTCGAATTCTGGATCGACTGCCGCACACGAGGCGCCGCCGGCATCGCCGTGCGTTCGACCAACCGGATCGGTCTGGGCGGCGACGCGGGGTCGGGCGCACTGACCGGCAACCGCACCCACGCATCGACCCCCGCGGTCGATGCCGACAACGCCGACGGCGAGTGGAACACGCTCCACGTCAAGGTCGTGGACGACCGCGTGACCGTCGAAGTCAACGGCCGCACCGTAACCGAAAACGTCATCCTGGAGAATACCTGCGCACCCGGCGAAGCGGCCTACGCGAGCGGAGCGATCGAGCTGCTGGGCGAAGGCGATGCTGCGGAGTTCCGCGACTTCTACCTGTGCGAGCTGCCCGCGACGCCCGTCTTCGAACTCTCGCCCGAAGAGCGGGCCGAAGGCTACGAAGTGCTCTTCGACGGCCGTTCGCTCCACAAGTGGACGGGCAACACGACCAATTACGTCCCGCAGGAGGGAACGATCTACGTCACCGCATCCTACGGCGGCAAGGGCAATCTCTACACGGTCGAGGAGTACGGCGATTTCATCCTGCGCTTCGAGTTCCGCTTCCTGCGCGAAGGGGTCAACAACGGCATCGGCCTGCGCACGCCGATGGGCGTCGATGCCGCCTACCACGGCATGGAGATCCAGATTCTCGACCACGACGCCCCGATCTACAAGAACCTGCGCGTCTACCAGCAGCACGGCTCGGTCTACGGCATCATTCCGGCCAAGCGGATCAAGTTCGGCGAGCTGGGCACATGGAACGTGGAGGAGATCCGCGCCGTGGGCGACCGCATCACCGTGACGGTCAACGGCGAGGTGATCCTCGACGGCGACATCCGCGAAGCGTGCCAGGGACACAACGTCTCGGAGGACGGCTCCAAGAAGAATCCCTACACCGTCGACCACCGAAACCACCCGGGACTCTTCAACAAGAAGGGGCACATCGGTCTGCTCGGACACGGCGCAGGCATCCAGTTCCGCAACATCCGCATCAAGTCTCTCGACGCGAAGACACAGAACGGGAAATAGACGACCTCGGCGGGACGCGCTCCCGCGACGAACAACCCACCGGCCGGAGACACCGCGTCTCCGGCCGGTATCGAAACGACCGTTCCAGACCGGCGAAGGCAGCGCACCCGAAAACAGGCTGCCGGACACAGGAAACGGCCGCAAACACAAACTCCGATCCATGAATTTCCAGAAAGTCCCCGAAGGGCGTCCGCTGCGCATGGCGGTCATCGGCGCGGGCAACCGGGCCAACAAATACTTGGAATACGCACGGCGGCACCCCGAACGGCTGCAACCGGTGGCCGTCGTCGACGGCAACGAACTGCGGCGCAACGAAACGGCCGAGCGGTTCGGGCTTGCGTCCGAACGCCGCTACGCCGACTACGACGCATTCTTCGCCCGACCGGCCGACGCCGACGCCGTGCTCATCACCACGCCGGACGACGTCCACTTCGATCCCTGCATGAAGGCGATCGACGCCGGACTCCACGTGCTGCTCGAAAAGCCGATCGCACAGCGGCTCGACGAATGCCGCGCCATCGCGCGCCGCGCCCGCGAACGGGGTGTGCTGGTAGGCATCTGCCACGTGCTGCGCTACCACCCCTACTTCGCCAAGATTCGGGAGATCGTCGATTCGGGCGAGCTGGGACAGATCATCTCCGTCAATCACGTCGCGGCGGTGGGTATCGACCGCACGACGCACAGCTACGTCCGCGGCCCCTGGCGGCGCGAAGAGACCTCCAACCCGATGCTGCTGGCCAAGTGTTGCCACGACGTCGATTTCCTGCTCTGGATCACCCGAAGCCCCTGCCGCAAACTCAGTTCGTTCGGTTCGCTGCGCTGGTTCCGCGCAGCCAACGCGCCGCAGACGAGCGCCGAACGCTGCATCGACTGTCCGGTGGAGCACGACTGTCCCTATTCGGCCGTCGACCTCTACTGCACGCGCCGCGACTGGATCTCGAACTTCGACGTACCGCAGGGACGCACGCTCGACGAGGTGCTCCTGGAAGAACTGCGCCACGGCCCCTACGGCCGCTGCATCTACCGCTGCGACAACGACGTGGTCGACCACCAGCTGCTCACCATGGAACTCGCGGACGAGACGATCCTCTCGCTATCGATGGACATCTTCACGCAGGACGACTGCCGGCGCACCCACATCAAGATGACGCACGGCGAGATCTTCGGCGACGAACGCAAGCTCCACGTGCATCGCTTCCGCCGCGGCCACAACCGCGTCTACGATTTCGAGGAGCTGGCGGGGCACCCCTTCCATGCGGGCGCCGACCTGCGGCTGATCGAAGATTTCGTCGACGCGCTGACCCGCCCCGGCCACCCTTTCCTCTGCACGATCGAGGATTCGATCGAGAGCCACCGCATCTGTTTCGAGGCCGAGCGCAGCCGCCGCTGCGGCGAAACGATCCGGCTGGAATAACGTCCGAGGGGCACGGAACGCCCCCCCCGAAGCCGTATGAAGCGACACCCTCTTTCGCGATAAGCGCGAAGAGGGTGTCGCCGTTATCGCCCGTTTCGTCGACGGAAAAAGCCCGTCCGTCTATTTTAATTGCATTCGCGCGCGCCGTGCGGTAGCTTCGCGGCAAAACGGAATGTCATGAATCGCAAACTGCTGACAGGATGCGCCGCACTGCTGGTCTGGCACGCGGTCGCGGCGCAGGACTCGCTGAAAGTCTGGACGCTGCAAACGTGCCTCGACTATGCGCTGGAAAACAATATCCAGTTGCAGCAGAGCCGCAACGACTACCTCTCAGGGCTCGAAGATACCCGCGAAGCGAAGGCCGCACTGCTGCCGTCGCTCGCAGTCTCGGCGACACAGGGCTACACGAACTACCCTTCGTCGAACGCCGAAGACAACAACAGCTACACCGGCACTTACGGAATCAACGCAGGGCTGACGCTCTACGAAGGCGGCAAACTGCGCACGGCGGTCAAGGAACAGAGGCTCCAAAACCGCATCGACGCACTCTCGGTCGCCGAATCCGCGAACGACATCCGCATCGCCATCGTCGAAGCCTACATGCAGGCGCTCTACGCCGCCGAAGCCGTGGAGGTAGCCGCCGGTACGGCCGAAGTCTCGCGTGCCCAGCGCGACCGCGCCGAGCAGATGTGGCAGGCGGGATCGATCAGCAAGGTCGATTTCGCCCAGCTCGAAAGCCAGTATGCGAGCGACCTCTACCAAGTAGTCGTCGCCCGGTCGTCGCTCGACGACTACAAGTTGCAGCTCAAACAGCTGCTCGAACTCGACATCACGGAGGAGATGAATCTTGCCGCGCCCGCAGAGGGAGAAGAGACCGTCTTGCAGGCCCTGCCCGCCAAAACCGACATCTATGCGACGGCGCTCGACGCCATGCCGCAGATCGAACGGGGGCGGCTGGGCGTCGAGACGGCGGAGTTGGGGATAAGAGAGGCGCGCGCAGGATTCTATCCCTCCGTTTCGCTTACGGCCGGTCTCGGCACGGGACACATGACGGGCGGCGGATTCCAGCCGGGAAGTCAGGTCTGGAACCGCTTCAACGAGAATGTCGCGCTCTCGGTCAGCATCCCGATCTTCTCGAACCGCAAGAACCGGACGGCCGTCAACAAGGCGCGCATCGCCGCCTCGAACAGCCGTCTCGAACAGCTCGGTCTCGAAAAGGAGCTGCTCCGCAAGGTCGAGTCGGCCTACCTCGACGCCATCTCGTCGCAATCGCGCTACACGGCCGCCCGGCAGAAGGAACGTTACGCCCGGCAGAGCTACGACCTCACCGACGAGCAGTTCCGCGTCGGCCGGAAGAACACCGTCGAACTGATTACGGCGCAGAACGAACTTTCGTCGGCACGGCAGGAGGTGTTGCAGGCCAAGTACATGGCGCTGCTCAACATCAGGCTGCTCGACATCTATCAGGGACGATAGCCCCTCCGGAGATCGAAAACGACCGCTGAAAACAAACGAAAAGCACATGAAGATGAAACGAAAAAGCACGGCCGTCCTCGTCGCGGCCCTCGTCGCGGCCTGCGGGCTCTGGTTCGCGCTGCGCCCTTCGAAGCAGACCGGAATCACGCTGGAAACGGCTGCGACGAGCCGCATCACGATCCGCAACTCGGTCACGGCTACGGGAACGGTGGAGCCGGTCACCGAAGTGGAGGTGGGTACGCAGGTGTCGGGGATCATCGACCGGCTCTACGTCGACTACAACGACGTGGTGAAAGCCGGACAACTCATCGCCGAAATGGACAAGGTGACCCTGCAAGCCGAACTGGAATCGTCGCAGGCCGAGCTGGCGAGCTGCAAGACCGAATACGAATACCGCATGAAGGAGTACTCGCGCACGCGCACCCTCCACGAGAAGGAGCTGGTGAGCGACGCCGAATACGACGAAGCCCTCTACCTCTACGAGAAGGCGCGCAACGCCTACGAACAGGCCCAGGCCGCCATCGTCAAGGTCAAACGCAATCTGGGCTACGCGACGATCACCTCCCCGATCGACGGCGTGGTCATCAGCCGCGCCGTGGAGGAGGGGCAGACCGTGGCGGCGGGCTTCGAGACACCGACGCTCTTCACCATTGCCAACGACCTGACGCAGATGCAGGTCGTGGCCGATGTCGACGAAGCCGACATCGGGCAGGTATCCGACGGACAGCGGGTGGAGTTCACCGTCGACGCCTACCCCGACGACACCTTCGAGGGGGTGGTGGAGCAGGTCCGCCTCGAAGCGACGACCGAATCGAGCGTCGTGACCTACGAGGTGGTCATCACGGCCTACAACCCCGAACTGAAACTCAAACCGGGGCTGACAGCCAACGTGACGATCTTCACGCTCGAAAAGGACGATGCGCTGGCCGTCCCGACCAAAGCCCTGCGGTTCGTCCCCGACGGGGAGCTGCTCGCGGCGCTCGGCCTGCATGCCGAAGCCGCCGCAGAGGCCGAACCAAGCAAACGGGAGCTGTGGGTAAAACAGGGGACGACGCTCGTACCGCGGTACGTGACCGCCGGCTCGGCCAGCGGCGAACTGACCGAGATCGTCGACGGGCTGAACGACGGCGAGGAGGTGGCCGTCTGCCTGACGGCGGAGCGGACGGAGCCCGAAGCCGCCGCCGAACGGAGTCCCTTCATGCCTGCCCCTCCGGGCGGCGACAAAAAGAAGAAATAAACCCATGAAAGAGATCATCAGACTGGACGACATCCGGCGCGATTTCCGGGTGGGAGACGAGACGGTACATGCACTGCGCGGCGTCACCTTCACGATCTGCGAAGGGGAGTTCGTCACAATCATGGGTACCTCCGGATCGGGCAAGTCGACGCTGCTCAACACGCTCGGCTGCCTCGACACCCCCTCCGCAGGCGAATATTACCTCGACGGTACGGCGGTGCGTTCGATGGACAAGAACCAGCGCGCCACGCTGCGCAACCGCAAGATCGGTTTCGTCTTCCAGAACTACAACCTGCTGCCCAAGACGACGGCCATCGAGAACGTCGAACTGCCGCTGATGTACAACCCCTCCTGTTCGTCGGCCGAACGGCGCGACCGTGCCGTGGCCGCGCTCAAAGCCGTCGGACTCGGCGACCGGCTGCTGCACCGCAGCAACCAGATGTCGGGCGGACAGATGCAGCGCGTGGCCATCGCCCGCGCACTGGTAAACGATCCGGCGGTCATTCTGGCCGACGAGGCAACGGGGAACCTCGACACGCGGACGAGTTTCGAGGTGCTGGTGCTCTTCCAGCAGCTGCACGCCGCGGGACGCACCATCATCTTCGTCACCCACAACCCCGAAATCGCACAATACAGCAGCCGCAACATCACCCTGCGCGACGGCCGCGTCACGGGCGACGTGCGCAACGCCGACATCCTCGATGCGGCCGAAGCGCTGGCGCAGCTGCCCGAACAGGAGGATTGAACATGAATTTCACGAATCTCTTCAAAATAGCCGTCAAGGCGCTCGGAAACAACAAACTGCGCGGATTTCTGACGATGCTCGGCATCATCATCGGCGTGGCGTCGGTCATCACGATGCTCGCCATCGGGCAGGGATCGAAGCGGAGCATTCAGGCCGAGATCAGCGAAATGGGGTCCAACATGATCATGATCCATCCGGGCGGCGACATGCGGGGCGGCGTCCGGCTCGACGTCGACGACATGGAGTCGCTCAAAATCAAGGATTTGGAGGACATCCGCGAAAAGACCCGCTACGTCTCCTACGTCTCGCCGGCGGTCAACAGCGCCGGACAAGCGGTCTACGGCGCCAACAACACGCCCACGACGGTCTACGGCGTGAACCTCGACTACTTGGAGATCCGCCGCTACAAGATCGCCGACGGCGATGCCTTCTCCGAGCAGGAGATCAAGACGGCCGCCAAGGTGTGTCTGGTAGGCAAGACGGTCGTCGACGAACTCTTTCCCGCCGGCGAGAACCCCGTGGGGCGTGTCATCCGCTTCGGTACGATCCCCTTCCGGATCGTCGGTGTGCTCGAAAGCAAGGGCTACAACAGCATGGGCATGGACCAGGACGACCTGATCGTGGCCCCCTACACGACGGTGCAGAAGCGCATCCTCGCCATCACGCACTTGCAGGAGATCGTCTGCTCGTCGCTGAGCGAAGCCTGCACGGACGAGGCGATCGCCGAGATCAGCGACATCCTGCGCACGAACCACCGCCTCAAAGCCACGGACGACGACGACTTCTCGATCCGCTCGCAGCAGGAACTCTCGTCGATGCTCACCTCGACGACCGACATGATGACCGTCCTGCTGGCGGCCGTGGCGGGCATCTCGCTGCTGGTGGGCGGCATCGGCATCATGAACATCATGTACGTCTCCGTGACGGAGCGCACGCGCGAAATCGGCCTGCGGATGTCGATCGGCGCCAAGGGACGCGACATTCTGGCGCAGTTTCTCATCGAATCGATCCTCATCAGCGTCACGGGCGGCCTGATCGGCGTGGTATTCGGCATCGGGGCCGCCGTGGTGGTCAATCTGGCGGCGGCCTTCCCCATCTACATCCAGCCGTGGAGCGTCCTCCTCTCGTTCGCTGTCTGCACGCTGACGGGCGTCTTCTTCGGGTGGTACCCCGCGCAGAAGGCGGCGATGCTCGACCCGATCGAGGCGATCCGTTATGAATAATCGGAAATAATCGTTAATTTTGTTCGGCTATGACCGCGCTGCAATCGAAATATTCGGGCTGGCTGATCCACCTGACGGCATGGGCCGTGATCTTCGGGATGCCGCTGTTCGTCACCTCCCCCGACCGGCCGCTGATGACCGGTTCGGAGTACCTGCGCTTCCTGCTCGTACCGCTCTCGTTCATGGTGGTCTTCTACACGAACTATTTCCTGCTGATCGAACGATACCTCTTCACTCGTCAGACAGGCCGTTTCCTGGGTGGCAACGCGCTGTTGATCGCCGCGGTGATCGTCGGGCTGCACCTCCTGTTCCGCTACGTGCTGCCGCCCGATGCGCAGCACCCGCCGCGGCCGTGGCAGGACTCCGTGCGTTTTTTCGCCGGAAACGCCGCGCTCTACCTGCTGGTGGTGGGTGCGGGAGTCGCCATCCGCATGACGGGCGGCTGGTACAAGGCCGAAGCAGCCCGGCAGGAGCTGGAACACAGCCGCACGCAGGCCGAACTGCAAAATCTCAAAAGCCAGCTCAACCCCCATTTTCTGTTCAATACGCTCAACAACATCTATTCGCTCATCCAGATCGACGCCGACCGCGCGCAGCAGGCCGTCCACGACCTGAGCCGGATGCTGCGCTACGTGCTCTACGAAAGCAGTTGCCCCACGGTGCCGCTGGCCGCCGAGGTCGAGTTCCTGCGCGACTACATCGAACTGATGCGCATCCGCCTGCCGCGCCACGTGGAAGTCGGAGTCTCGCTGCCCGAAGAACCGTCGCCGACGCCCGTGGCCCCGCTGCTGTTCATCTCGCTGATCGAGAATGCCTTCAAACACGGCACGAGCAACGACAGACCGTCGTTCATCCAGATCGACATCCACGAGCGGGGCGGCGAACTGGTCTGCTGCATCCGCAACAGTTGTTTCCCCAAGACGGCTTCGGATCGGAGCGGTTCGGGCATCGGGCTGAAAAACCTCTCGAAACGGCTGGAGATGATCTATCCGCAACGCCACACCTTCGAATACGGAGAGCGGGGCGGCACCTACACGGCGTCGCTGCGCATCAAACTGCACGAACGATGAAACTGAACTGCGCGATCATCGACGACGAACCGCTGGCCGTGGAGCTGATGGAGGGATACGTGCGCAAGACACCGTTCCTGACGCTGTGCGGCTCGTTCGGCAGCGGCTCGGCGGCCTTCGACATGCTGCGCGACCGCCCCGTCGACCTGCTTTTCTGCGACATCCAGATGCCGGGGCTGAGCGGCATGGAACTTTCGCGGATGCTCCCCGCCGACACGCGCGTGATCTTCACCACGGCTTTCAGTCGCTACGCCGTCGAAGGCTTCCGCGTCAACGCGGTCGACTACCTGCTCAAACCGATCAGCTATGCCGACTTCCTCGCAGCGGCGAACAAGGCGCTGGCATGGTTCGAACTGAAAAACCGCACCGAAACGCCCCCGCCGGCCGCAGCTCCGCAGAGCCTCTTCGTCAAGACCGAATACCGGCTGCGGCAGATCGGATTCGACAGCATCCTCTACATCGAGGGGCTGAAAGACTACGTGAAGATCCACGTCGAGGAGGAGACGCATCCCGTGCTCACGCTGACCAGTCTCAAATCGCTGGAAGAACAGCTGCCCGCCGACCGGTTCGTCCGCGTCCACCGCTCCTTCATCGTGCAGCCTTCGAAGATCCGCTCGATCGAACGCAACCGCATCATCTTCGGCAAGGAGTACATTCCCGTCTCGGAGAACTACCGGCAGGCGTTCTTCGACTTTCTGGCCGAACACTCGCTGCTCTTCTGATCTCCGCACGGCAACCCGCCGCTCGACAAGCCTACCGCCCCATCCGCTCCGCCTCGCGGTCGCGGATCGCGCGCAGCTCCTCCCGTCCGACGGGAAGACCGACGAAATCGGCCGGATAATCGGTTTCGATAATATCCGGTTCGGAGAGGAGCGTGCGCAGGTACTCCACACGCCGGTCGCGGCGATCCTTCACCCGATCGGCCGATCCCGTGACGGAGACGATCACCATCACGCCGCGGTCGTGGAGCTTTTCGTAGATCTCCGTCATGGCGGG
>ERZ1504709.587-NODE-587-length-10472-cov-3.070846_pt1 | contig 10472 bp, 7 predicted proteins | sample MGYA00572390_ERZ1504709 | MGnify/ENA primary metagenome ERZ1504709 (study PRJEB39906, sample SAMEA3182114) | gut metagenome | biome: human; feature: gut; material: Stool; isolation source: human stools | place: Canada | collected 2013-06-10 ... | reverse complement strand
ATATTGAGCGCCACGTCGCGGATCGAATCCACAAGTGCGTTGAACTCGACGTTCTTCTCGTCGGGCGTCGAATCCTTCAACGGGGTCACCCTGGCTTGCAGATAGGGGTCGGACGAGACGTATTCGCCGATCTCGACCTTCTCCAAACCGTTGAGAATGACCGTGAGGTTGCCGTTGGGCATCTCCAATATCTTCATGATGCGGGCGGCCGTACCGATGCGGTACATGTCCTCCGCCTTGGGCTCTTCCACGTCGCCGTCGCGTTGCAGGACGGCGGCCAGCATCCCGTTGCGGGCGTTGGTGTCGCGCACGAGCGTCATGCTCCGCGAGCGGCCCACCGTGACGGGGGTGATGGCGCCCGGAAACAGCACCGAGCTGCGCAGCGTCAGCACGGGAAGTATTTCGGGGACGGCGACCTCTTCGACCGTGTCGTCCTCGCCGGTGACGATGGGGATGACGCGGTGGTTGCCGTCGAGCGCTTCGGGCAGCGATTCCAGTTCTTTCAGTTCGATTTTATCTCTTTTACTCATATGGTCTTTCAATCAAGTTGCAAAGATAACGCTTTTTTTTGTATAATATTTTATATAAGTCTTTGGCTTGTTAAGAAGTTATCAACACTATTTATGCCGCAGCGCTGCGGTGCAGCGGACGACCGGTGCCTGTCGGTGTCTGCGGTATGCACTATCGGACGATGGCTGAGGGGGTTGTATGAAAAAGGAACCGGAGGTCCGTCGGGACATGTCTGTCATTTTGGCAGCCGGCTGCCAACGAGGGGAGAGCGTGTCAGTCGGTCGCCGCTTCGGCAGGTGCGGGCGGGATGTGCGGCGAAAAAAGATACGGCAGCGGACAATCCGCTGCCGTAGATCGTCGGAAGGTCCGGCTGAGGCTCAGTCGATCGCAAAGGTCGATACGATGACCTGTTTCTCGTCGATGTTGTTCGGGTTGGAGATCGTGATACCGTATTCGCCGGCGGGAGTTTCGTCGAGGGTGATCAGGTAGGAGCTCTCTCCGAATTTGCGGCCTGTGAACGAAAGGCGTTCCAGCTTGTTGGATTTCACGCTGCCGAAACTGCTGACCGAGGCCATTTCGGCCATGCGCTTGTCTTTCTTGGCTTCGAAGCGGAAGACGTTGATGATCGACATGGGATCGGTGGCGTTGTCGACGGCGCGCACGATGAAGCTGGCCGGTTGGCCCACCGTCAGGCGCACGCCGGCTTTCGGCCCTTCGATGATGAGTTTCGTCTTGGCCTTGCCGATACCGAAGATGACGGCGCTCGCATTGGCTCGCGTGCGCATCTGGACGGATTGCTTTTCGAGTTTGGCGACCGTGCCGTCGGGTCGCACGGTCACGATCTCTCCGATGAATTCGGGTTCGGGCGTCGTTTCGGGAATCGTTTGGGCCTGTGCTGCACCGGCGAGCAGAAGCAGTGCGGCGCCGAGGAGGGTTTTGAGTTGCATAGAGTTTGGGTTAAATGGTTTGCGGAGGACAAATTTAGGACAAATCACCCCCCCCCCTCCAAATTTTGCGGGCGGAAAATGGACGGCGGGGTTCTCTTTTTTCATCGGCGGACGAAAAATCGGACCGAAGAGCGGGAACGCGGTGAAAAAAGCGTACTTTTACCGGAAAAATTATAACTTTGCACCTTGCCTGACAAACGTTTTCGAATCTGCGGAGGCCGGTAGAGCCGGTGTTTGCGGAAGCGGAAAGCGGGCGAAGAAGTTCAACGTAATAAAATTTATCCGATATGCAGATTGCCGACAAATACGCTCCGCAGGAGATCGAGCAGAAATGGTACGACTACTGGGAGCGGCACGGACTGTTCCACTCCGAACCCGATGCGCGCGAACCCTATACGATCGTCATTCCGCCGCCCAACGTGACGGGGATGCTCCACATGGGCCACATGCTCAACAATACGTTGCAGGACGTGCTGATCCGCCGCGCCCGCATGCAGGGAAAAAATGCCTGCTGGGTGCCGGGTATGGACCACGCCTCGATCGCTACCGAGGCGAAGGTGGTGGCCAAGCTCAAGGAGCGCGGCATCGAGAAGTCGTCGCTCACGCGCGAGAAGTTCCTCGAATACGCGTGGGAGTGGAAGGAGCAGTACGGCGGCGTGATTCTGCGGCAACTGCGCAAGCTGGGGGCTTCGTGCGATTGGGACCGCACCTGTTTCACGATGGACGACATCCGCACCGAGGGGGTCATCAAGGTCTTCTGCGACCTCTACCGCAAGGGGCGCATCTACCGCGGCGTGCGCATGGTCAACTGGGATCCCGCGGCCAGGACCGCGCTGTCGGACGAAGAGGTGGTCTTCAAAGAGTCGCACGGCAAGCTCTACTACCTGCGCTATGCGGTCGAGGGGACGGACAAGTACCTCGTCGTGGCTACGACGCGCCCCGAGACAATTCTGGGCGATACGGCGCTGTGCGTCAATCCCGACGACGAGCGCTACGAGTGGCTGCCGCAGGACGCCCGCGTGGTGGTGCCGCTCGTCGGGCGCTCGATTCCGGTGATCCGCGACACGTATGTCGACATCGCCTTCGGTACGGGTGCCTTGAAGGTGACGCCGGCGCACGACGTGAACGACTACATGCTGGGCGAGAAATACGGGTTGGAGACGATCGACATCTTCAACGACGACGGGACGATCAACGGCAAGGTGGGTATCTACGAGGGGATGGATCGCTTCGAGCTGCGCCGCGTGATCGAGGGCGACCTGCAACGTGCCGGCCTGCTCGAAAAGACCGAGGAGTACACGAACAACGTGGGCTACTCCGAGCGTACGGGCGTGGCCATCGAGCCGAAACTCTCGATGCAGTGGTTCCTTTCGATGGAGGAGCTGGCGAAGCCCGCCACGCGCGCCGTCATGGAGGACGAAATCCGTTTCGTCCCCGAAAAATACAAGAATATCTACCGTCACTGGATGGAGAACATCAAGGACTGGTGCATCTCGCGCCAGTTGTGGTGGGGGCAGCGCATTCCCGCCTACTACCTGCCCAAGGGCGGTTACGTGGTGGCCGAAACGGCCGAGGAGGCGCTGGCGTTGGCCCGCGAGAAGACGGGCGACGCCGCGTTGCAGCTCGGCGACCTGCGGCAGGACGAGGACGTGCTCGACACGTGGTTCTCGTCGTGGCTGTGGCCGATTTCGGTCTTCGACGGCATCCGCAACCCCGACAACGAGGAGATTCGCTACTACTACCCGACGGCCGATCTGGTGACGGGCCCCGACATCATCTTCTTCTGGGTGGCGCGCATGATCATGGCCGGTTACGAATATCGCGGCGAGAAGCCCTTCGGCAACGTCTATTTCACAGGCATCGTGCGCGACAAGATCGGACGCAAGATGTCCAAGCAGCTGGGCAACTCGCCCGATCCGCTCGACCTGATCGCGCAGTACGGCGCCGACGGTATGCGCGTGGCGATGCTGCTTTCGTCGTCGGCCGGCAACGACGTGATGTTCGACGAGGCGCTGTGCGAGCAGGGCCGCAATTTCGGCAACAAGATATGGAACGCCTACCGGCTTGTCAACGGCTGGACGGTGGACGGGACGCTCGCCCAGAGCGACAACGACCGCCTGGCGGGCGAATGGTTCCGCCAGACGTTGCGCCGCGCCGTGGCGGAGTTGGACGGGGATTTCGGCAGCTACCGCATTTCGGAGGCCTTCATGTTGCTCTATAAACTCTTCTGGGACGATTTCAGCGGGTGGTATCTCGAAATGATAAAGCCTGCTTACGGGGCGCCGGTCGACCCGCGGACGGTCGACGAAGCCAAAGGGTTCTTCGATGCGCTGCTGCGCCTGCTGCACCCCTTCATGCCCTTCGTCACCGAGGAGATATGGCAGGATCTGGCGCCGCGTGCGGCGGGCGAATCGATCATGGTCGCACGCCAGCCGCAGGCCGACGAGCAGGCCGACGAGGCGCTGCTGGCCCGGTTCGAACTGGTCAAGGAGACCATCACGGCCGTGCGCAATATCCGCAAGCAGAAGAATCTGCCGCAGCGCGAGGCGCTGACGCTCGAAGTGATCGCCGACGCGAACTATCCGGCCGACTATGCACCCGTGCTGACGAAGATGGCCAATCTGTCGGCGATCGAACGGGTGGCGGAGAAGGATGCCGCGGCCGCGGCCTTCATCGTGAAGACCACGCAGTATTTCGTGCCGCTGGGCGATCGGATCGACCGCGAAGCCGAGATCGCCAAGTTGGGCGAAGAGCTGACTTATTACGAGGGTTTCCTGCAAAGCGTCGAGCGCAAGCTCTCGAACGAGCGTTTCGTGCAGTCGGCTCCCGCGGCGGTGGTCGACAAGGAGCGTGCCAAGAAGGCCGACGCCGAGGCGAAGATCGCCGCGATCCGCGAACAGCTGGCGGCGTTGAACTGACCGCCGCGATGATTGCAGTGCAGGGCGTGTCGACGAGGCGCTCGACGGGTTCGTGTGTGCTTCGGGGATCGACTCTTCGGACGGCACGCTGATCTGCAACACCGGTTGCCTCTATCTGCGACGGGGCGACAGGGAGAGCGCCCGCACGTGGTGGAGGCGGTTGCTCGACTCGCCCGACGTGGACGAGCGGCGGCGGGCCGAGGAATTGCTCCGCGAAGTGGACGGGAAAACCGTCGTACAATAAGATTTTTATTTTGGATATTACGATCTATACCGACGGTTCGGCACTGGGAAATCCCGGTCCGGGAGGTTACGGGGCGGTGCTGCTGAGCGGGCCGTTCCGCAAGGAGATGTCGGCCGGTTTCCGGCTGACGACCAACAACCGTATGGAGTTGATGGCTGTGTGCGTCGCGCTCGAAGCGCTGAAATTCGCAGGGAGCGACGTGGTGGTCTACTCCGATTCGAAATACGTCGTCGACGCCGTCACGAAGGGCTGGGTCTTCGGCTGGGAGAAGAAGGGGTTCGCCGGAAAGAAGAATCCCGATCTGTGGCGGCGATTTCTCGGCGTATACCGCCGTCACCGTGTGCGTTTCGTCTGGGTGAAAGGGCATGCCGAGACAGTGGAGAACAACCGCTGCGACCAGATGGCCGTGGCGGCGGCCAACGGGCGCGATCTGCTGGTCGATACGGGCTACGAGGAGGCGCGGCAGGAGGGGTGAGCGCCGCCGCAGCCGTGAACCGTCGCCCGACGAGAGATCGTCGGGCGACGGTTTTTTTGAGCAAAACGTTCGGCGTCGCCGGAAAATCGTTAATTTAGCGGAAACGAATTTCAACATCTGTCAACGCCTATGTACCGGTCTTTCGGAATTATCGGACTCTCCGCCGCACTGTTCGTGGCGGCGGCCTCCTGTTCACGCATGCAATCTTTCGAGCTGAGCGGCCGTATCGACGGCCTGCAAGTCGGCGATACGCTCCGTTTCGAACGTGTCCTGCTTCCGGAGTGGAACTACGAACCGGCCTTCGACGTCGTGGTCGGGGAGGCGGGTGCGTTCGCCTATCGGGGCGAGCAGGCGCACGACGGTTACTACTCGATGACCTATCATCCGAAAAGCGGCAGGGCCGCCGATGCGGATCGTCGGGGCAAGTCGATGATCGTGACAGGCGGCGACCGGATCACGCTGACCGGTACGGCGGAGGCGATCTATTACTGTACTCTCGGCGGCGGTATCTACGACGATCCCGCGCTTTCCGAACTGTTGTACGTCGCGGATTCGCTCGGTCGGATTCGGAGCGGTTACAGCGAAAATGCGCGAGCAGCTTTCGCACGCGGCGACCAAGCGGAGGGCCGGAGGTGGAACGAACTCTTCAATCGGTTTTATGCCGACGATCCGGGCGACGCACGTAAACGCGCATTGAACGAGAATTATCGGAAAGGGCACCCGCAGGGGACGCTTTATCTGCTCGTCGACCGGATTCCCACGGTGGCCTACCGGCCGTTGGCCGAGTCGCGCGCATTCTACGAGTCGCTGTCAGAGGAGTTGAAATCGAGCTACTTCGGTGGTGTGTATGCTGATTTCCTGCGCCAAATGGAGAGCCTCGCCGTCGGGCAGCCGGCACCCGATTTCTCGCTCGTGACGACCCGGGGCGAAACGATCGCCAAGGCCGATTTCGCGGGCGAGTACCTGTTGTTCTACCATTGGGGATTGTGTCCCGGTTCGATCCGGATCGACGGGCAGGTGCGCGATCTCTATGCGGCCTACAAGGATCGGGGGCTGCGTATGGTGGGGCTGACCGAGTCGGTCGATATGATCCGGCGCGTGTACGAGGGGCTGCCCGACGACGAGAGTGCGGCCGGGATGCGCTCGGCGCTGGCCGGAATGCTGGCGCACGGGTGGCCCGAGATCGAGGTCGAGACCGACCGGCCGGAGAACGGGCGGATGTTGGAGCGGTATGCGATCGAGGGGTGGCCTGCCTTCGTGCTCATCGCACCCGACGGGACGATCGCGGCCCGCGGATATACGGAGGCGTTTTTCAAGGCGAAGGAGATTCTGGCGGGTGTTTTGGGCGGGACGCATCCCGAGTGATCGGCCGTTGTCGTCCTCGACGGTATCGCCCCGCCGCAACGTTCTGCGGCGGGGCGATGCCTTTTTCGGAGAGTGCCGGCTTACTGCTGTATCTTGACCAGCTGCTCGCGGTAGGCGTTCAGGATGCGCGACTTGGAGATGAAGCCCAGGTAGTGGTTCTGTTTGTCGACGACGGGCAGCATCCACGTCTGGTTCTCCTCGAACTTGGGCAGCACGGACTGGATCTGTTCGTGTTCGAGAATGCGGTCGGGCGGCTGGATCATGTAGCGGCCGATCGGCGTACCCCATTTCTCGCGCTTGAACATGTCTTCGCGCAGGTCGTCCAGCTGCACGACGCCGATCAGGCGGCCGAAATCGTCGATCACGGGGAAGATGTTGCGCCGCGCATGGGAGATGACGTGGACGATGTCGCCCAGCGTGAAGGTCTCGCGGATGCGGTAGAAGTCGGTCTCCATGAGCTCTTCGAGTTTCAGGAAGACGAAGACCGACTGGTCCTTGTCGTGCGTCAGCAGATCGCCGCTCAGGCGCAGCTGCTTGGTGTAGATCGAGTCGGGGTCGAGGTAGTAGTCCACGGCGAACGAGATGCAGGCGACGATCATCAGCGGGATGAAGAGCCCGTAGCCGCTCGACAGCTCGGCGATCAGGAAGATCGATGTCAGCGGCGCCTTCATCACGCCCGACATGACCCCCGCCATGCCCACCAGCGTGAACGAGGCGATCGAGAGGTGCCAGCCGAACAGCGCGTTGAAGAGCAGCGCCACGATGGCGCCCGAAAAGGCGCCTACGAAAAGCGACGGCGCGAAGGTTCCGCCCACGCCGCCCGCGGCGTTGGTCGAGGACATGGCCACCACCTTGAAGAACATGATCGCGGCGACGTAGAGGATCACCACCCAGTCGATGTCGCTGAAACGGTAGAAGAGCGAGGTGTTGAACAGCGATCGGGTATCGCCGTGCATGAGCGAGGTGAAGCCCTCGTAACCCTCGCCGTAGAGCGGCGGGAAGACGAAGAGCAGGACGCCCAGCGTGATGCCGGCGTAGAGCCATTTGCGGCCTTGCGACGGAAGTCGTTTGTAGAAGGCACCGATGCGTGAGTTGACCGTGGTGAAATAATAGGACATCCCTCCGCACAATACGCCCAGCAGGATGAACATCGGGATCTGCCGCAGTTCGAAGGCGTCGGCCGCCGTGAGCGTGACGGCGATGATCGGATCGAAGCCGCGGAAGACGAAGGCGATCGTGGTGGCCGTGATCGAGGCGATGAGCAGCGGGATGACCGACGAGGCGGTGATGTCGAGCATCAGGATTTCCAGCACGAAGACCACGCCCGTGATCGGGGCCTTGAAGATCGCGGCGATCGCCGCTCCGGCGCCGCAGCAGAGCATCAGCGTCGTATTGCGGTAGTTGAGGCGTGCGAGTCTTCCCACGTTCGAGCCGATGGCGGCGCCCGTCAGTACGATCGGCGCCTCGGGGCCGACCGAACCGCCGAAGCCGATCGTGGTGGCGCCGCCCACGATCGAAGTCCAGCAGTTGTGGGGCGGGATGCGCGAATCGCGGCGCGACATGGCGTACAACACGCGCGTGACCCCTTCCGAGATGTTGTCGCGCACGATGTATTTGACGAAGAGCGTCGCCAGGACGATGCCTATCGCAGGGTAGATCAGCAGCAGGAAATGTGCGCTCCCGACAGGAAACCAGTTGACCAGGCAGCTCTTGATCGCATAGAGCAGGATTTCGAAGACATAGGTGCCCAGCCCGGCCAGCAGTCCGACGATCATGGCCAGCAGCATCATGATCTGGCGGTTGCTCAACCGGCGCGTCAGGCGGTAGAAGAGGGCGAAGATGCGCTCGTATCGGAAATCCCTGAGTTTCATGGTCGGCTTCCCGAAGGCGTTATCCGAGTTTCTCTCGGTAGAGCGCCGCCTGCGAGGCGATCAGGTTGCGGTCCTCGAAGTAGTTGATTTTCATGGCTTCGCGCACGTCGTGAAGCGTCCGTGTGGCCTCCTCGCGGGCAGTCTCGGAACCTTTGTGCAGCACGTCGTAGACCCATTCGATGCGCTCCTCGTAGTAGCGGCGGCGTTCGCGGATCGGGTCGAGCGTCTCGTTGAGCACGGCGATCAGAAATTTCTTGACCTTCACGTCGCCCAGACCGCCGCGGCGGTAGTGCGCCTTCAACTCGTCGAGCGACGGGTAGTAGGGGAGGTAGGCGGCGAAATGCTCGGGGCGGCAGAAGGCGTCGAGGTAGGTGAAGACGGTGTTGCCCTCGATCTTGCCCGGGTCCTCCACGCGCAGGTGGTCGGGATCGGTGTACATGCCCATCACCTTCTTGCGTACCTCCTCGGCCGAATCGCTCAGGTAGATGCAGTTGCCCAGCGACTTGGACATCTTGGCCTTGCCGTCGGTGCCGGGCAGGCGCATGCAGGCGGCGTTTTGGGGCAGCAGGATTTCCGGCTCGACGAGCGTGGGGCCGTAGACCGCGTTGAACTTGTGGACGATCTCGCGCGTCTGTTCGAGCATCGGCTCCTGATCCTCGCCGGCGGGGACGGTCGTGGCGCGGAAAGCGGTGATGTCCGACGCCTGCGAAATGGGGTAGGTGAAGAACCCGACGGGAATGCCCTGCCGTTGCAGGTCGTTCTCCGCGTTGTTCTCCGAGAAGCCGCGCAACTGGATTTCGGCCTTCACGGTCGGGTTGCGTTGCAGACGGGCCACGGTGACGAGGTTCATGTAGTAGAACGCCAGTTCGCACAGTTCGGGGATCTGCGACTGGATGAAGAGCGTCGACCGTTCGGGGTCGAGGCCGCAGGCCAGGTAGTCGAGCGCCACCTCGATGATGTTCTGGCGCACCTTTTCGGGGTTGTCGGCGTTGTCGGTGAGCGCCTGCGCGTCGGCGATCATGATGAAGATCTTCTCGAACTCTCCGGAGTTCTGCAACTCCACGCGGCGGCGCAGCGAACCTACATAGTGGCCGAGGTGCAGTTTGCCGGTCGGCCGGTCTCCGGTCAGGATGATTTTTCCCATAACAGCGTATGTCGTTTTTGTATTTCTGGTTTTTGCCGGGTTGACCGACCCGATCGCGGGATGAATTTTTTCGGATTTTGAAATTCGGAGCATACGTCCCGGCCAAGCCGTTTCCGGCGCCGGACGGCCGATGCCCCGATCGTTTGGGCAAAGGTAGGGATTCTATACGGAAAAGACAAACCTCTTTCCGCTTTTTCTTCGCAGGTTTTCCGGCCGCATCGGCTTGCGGGACGGAGCGTCCCGCCGCCGTACCGCTTCTCGGCCTCAGGCAGGCTTCGGACGACGGATTTTCGGGGCGGTGAAGGCCGCGGATTCCGGGAGATTGGCTATCTTTGTGCGGAGTGTCCGCCGTCGGGCGGAAGTAATTTATAGAATATGGACGGGAAGATTGTAATCAGGGAATACGAACCGGCCGACAAGGAGGCCGTGATGGAGCTGCTTCGGTTGAATACGCCCCGATATTTCGCGCCGGAGGAGGCGGCCGATTTGGACGCCTATCTGGAACGCGAGCGGGAACTCTATTATGTCCTGCTTCACGAGGAGAGGATCGTTGGTTGCGGCGGAATCAATTTTGCGGACGGCGGGACGGTCGGGAAAATCAGCTGGGACATGGTGCATCCGCAGTATCGGGGAAAATCGCTGGGAACGCGGTTGCTGCGGCATCGGATCGAAAAACTCGAAGCGATGCGCAGCGTCCGCCGAATCACCGTCAGAACGTCGCAGCTGGCCTTCGGGTTTTACGAAAAGCGGGGGTTCGAGCTCAAAGGGATCGAAAAGGACTATTGGGCCGAAGGATTCGACCTGTATCGCATGGAATATGTCCGTCGGGAATAAATCGCGGCGGAGACAAGCGCTGCGGCCCGTAGGATACGGAGTTCTCCACCGGAACGGGTGCGGTGCGCAAGGGTTTCGTTGCTGCCGGTTCGGAGCGGAAGATGCGGGAAAAGAGCGGGTTCTTCGCCGGGTGTCTTGACGGATATAAGTTTTTTTTATATATT
>ERZ1504709.567-NODE-567-length-10690-cov-3.469111_pt1 | contig 10690 bp, 9 predicted proteins | sample MGYA00572390_ERZ1504709 | MGnify/ENA primary metagenome ERZ1504709 (study PRJEB39906, sample SAMEA3182114) | gut metagenome | biome: human; feature: gut; material: Stool; isolation source: human stools | place: Canada | collected 2013-06-10 ... | reverse complement strand
TATAAGAGACAGGGTTTATTCCTGCTTCTGCCATTGCCGAATTGCGCCGTTCGGGAGTGGAGAAGTTGCTGGAAGTCCGTCGTATCAATTATCGCCGTGAACTGTACAAACTGCCGGAGACGCATCATTCTTTTCCGGCAACCGAGCTTACTTATCTGGGCAATGTGATGAATGACCGGGCCTATTCTTTTTATCAGAATCATGGAGTGCAGCGCATTGCTCCCGCTTTTGAGAAAGTTTCGGCAGACAATGCGGTGTTGATGTTCTGCAAACACTGTTTGCGATATAGTATGGGATGGTGCCCCACTTATCATAAAGTGCGTTCTCCTTATAAGGAACCTTACTATTTGGTCAGTGCGGACGGAAAACGTTTTCGTCTGGAGTTTGATTGCAAACATTGTCAAATGAAAGTGCTTTCTGCTTCGGATGAGCCGAAACTATCTTCTTTTCATTATCAAGCATGACTATGAGCATCCTCCACCATAAACCGAATCAGAAGAAAGTGGGCTTCAAGCTTAGCCTGCTTCTTTTGCCGGTGCTTTTTTCTTTTCTCTTTTCCTGCCGGTATCAGGTTCCTGAATCTTCATTAAAAGCTGTTTCGCAGAAGACAAAAGATTCTGTGGACTATTTGCCGGAGCATTATTATACTTTGAATAGTAATTTTGAAGTTACTTCGGATTCCTTGTTGTTGCAGCAATTGCCGTTGATAGATGTGCTGCCGGTTTATAAAGGAGAGAAGCTGGTGGTGGCGGAGTTTATGGTTCAGGCTGCCGATACGGTGGACTCGGTTTGGGTAAAGGTGGCTCGTGACCAAGAGACAATGGGATGGGTTCGTGAGGGGGAATTACTCAAGAAAGTGGTTCCGGTTGATCCGATTTCACAGTTTATTCACTTGTTCAGCAGTTCCCATACGGTAGCTTTTTTTGTTATTCTGGCTTTGTTCGGCATGGGATATTTGTATCGGGCGGTGCGTAAGAAGCGTTTGCAACTCATCTGGTTTAATGATATTGATAGTATTTTTCCCAATATACTGACGTTGCTTATGGCTACAGCTGCTACTCTTTATAGCAGCATTCAGCATTTCGTGCCGGATATATGGGAGCGGTTTTATTATAACCCTTCTCTTAATCCTCTGGATTTACCGTTTATTCTTTCGTTGTTCATGTTTAATGTCTGGGGCATTGTTTTGGTCGGGCTGGCAACGTTGGACGATTTATTTCATCAGGTCCGTGTAGAGGCGGCTTTCTTTTATTTATTGGGATTGATGTCTTGTTGCATCTTTCTATACTTATTTTTTACGTTTACCGCTTATTATTACATTGGATATCCTTGTCTGGTGCTTTATGCCGTATGGGTATTCAGAAGCATCAAACGTACTTCTCATTATAAGTTCAGTTGCGGAAATTGTGGTGCAAAAATGAAATCGAAAGGTACCTGTCCCCATTGTGGCGCTATCAATGAATGAGATAACACCTTCCGGTAAATGGATACACTTTACCGGAAGGTGGACTTTTATCTTTTTGCTGTTGAAAACCTTTTAGAAGTGATAGCGCACGTCTACACCGAACTGTAATGGTTTGCTTCTTTGTTCAAAGCCTCTCGCCATACTTTCAAAATAGAATGTGGTATAATCTTTATTGGTGAGGTTGCGTCCCCAAAAGTCTATTTGCAAAGCTTTTGCCTGTAAAGAGATACGTCCGTTCAAGGTGCCGTAGAAGCTTTGTGATACATCGTTCTTTTCTGTCCAGTAAATTTTTCCGGCACCGGTATAGTTGAGGCCGACAGTCAGGCTCTGTGCCCAATTGTTTTCATTAAAGAAGAAACTGTAATTGACACCTGCGTTCATGGTGTGGCGTGGAACGAACGGAACGTAATGACCGCTATAATCAATGTTTTCGTCTGACGAGCTCTTTCCGGCATCATACTTCTTGAAGGTAGAGTGAGTATATCCGTAGCTTCCGTTCAAACTGAGATTTCTATTGACGGATGCTGTCAGGCTGACTTCCGCACCATAGCTTTCACTGCTTCCGGCATTGACCATCATACGTCCCAACCCGCTTTCCACGAACTTGGCAATCTGCTGGTCGCGGGTATCCATATAGAAAGCGGCCAGATCGGTTTTCAGTTTACCATCGAATAAACTGAGATGTGAACCGATTTCGTAGTTCCAGCTATATTCGGGCTTGTAGGTTACGAGGTTTTTTATTTCATCGTCGCTGACAGCACTTCCTGCACCCGGACGCTGCTTTAATGCACTTTGCAATAACTCGGAGAACATCTGTATATTGTAACCGCCGCTGCGGAAGCCCCGGCTGACAGTTGCATAGATGTTGTTCTGTTTGTTGAAGTCATATTTCAAAGCGAATTTAGGTAACAACTGCACATGGTCATCATCCAGCTTGCCTGTAAACTCAGCTGCCTGTTCCATCGGTTTGCCCATTGGTTTTCCCGCCATATACATCTGAATGTTCATGGCTGCCGAAGAATTATAGTCTATCTTATTCTTTTCGTAGTCCAGACGCAAACCAACGGTAGCAGAGAGGTTCTCGAATAATAAATGGTTGAAGGTGGACTGATGGAAAACGGCTGCTCCCAGCACCGGAGTGTCGAAGATTCCCGGCACGGGCATTGTTTCGCTCAATATCTTCAAGTTGACGGGCATCCCCGATGAGGCCATCCCTTTATTAATATTATTTTCCAGCCATTGAATACCTTCAGGTTGAAAAGTGACAGGAGCATCGGTGTGCAACCATTGGTAGAAACCGCTTACACCGGTTACCCAAATCCAGCGTTGGTTCTTTTTGCTCTTGAAGGTAATCTCTTCGCTCAAGGTATTGATGCGTTGTTTTTGTTCTATATTGTAGATGTCGACAGGCAGGAAATCCTGATCCAGATACATACGGTCGGTCAGATTCTGATAGCCTGTCACGGCATTCATAATGAATTTGTTTCCCTGATATTCTATGTTCAGTCCTGTATTGAATAATCCGCGACGATAACCGCAGTCACGGTTATAGCTGATTTTTCCGATATGCTCTTGGTATTCTTCTTTGTTTTTGTCCAAGGCTCCTGTATAGTAATAAGGATAGCCGCCCTCATCGCTATAATCATAACCGACCGTAAAGTCTAGTTTCAAATTGTCTGAAGGCAGCCAGATAGCACGGATTCGTCCGCCTCCGGCTTCCATATTATCGATTTTCTTTCCGTTATATGCATTGCGGAAGAAGCCGTCCGAACCTTCATAATAACCTCCTGCCGAGAAAGCAAAGCGTTCATTCCAACGGTGATAATGCGTCAGTGAGGCACTACGGTAATTGCTTTTGCTACCGTAACTCAATTTTACATCGGTTCCCTGATAGGAGAATGGTGAACGGGTATGTACTTTTATCAGTCCGCCCATCGTGTTTCGTCCGTATAATGTACCTTGAGGTCCGCGAAGAATGTCGATACGTTCTATATCATAGAAATTGAAGTCGAACGCAGATTTATCTATATAAGGAATATTGTCTACGTATAACCCTACTGCCGGGGTGTTGATGCGTGAACCGATTCCGCGGATATAGACTGCGGAAGTAATTTTTGAGCCATAATCGGGCATAAAGAAATTCGGAACTAAAGCACTTACATTTTTCAGCGTTGTAATCTGATTGATTTGCATATCTTTCTGTGAAATCAAAGATACTGCATTGGGAAGCTCTCTTAGTTTACCGGTTTCTTTGGGTGAAGCAATGACTACCACTTCTTCTATATCAATCACTTTGGTTGTATCTTTGGGAAGTGTGTTAATGTCTTCTGCGAGCGCTGTCGCAGACAGGAAACAAGTCGTTGCCAGTAAAAGTTTTTTTTTCATATTTATTGTTTGGTTTGAGTAGTCTTGTAATTCATTTGCAAAGTAAGGGCAAACGGATGGTTTGTACAATCCTCATTTATTAGGATTTTAAATTCTGTCGGCTTCTATGTAACCGTTCATTACAGCATAGACGGTGAGTCCGGATACAGACTTGATGCCCAGTTTCTCTGTTATGTTCTTGCGGTGAGAGATGACAGTGGTCAGGCTGATGTTCAGTTTATCGGCTATCTCTTTATTGATAAGCCCTTTGGTGATGAGTATCAGTACCTCAATTTCACGGGCGGATAGTTCATGCTCCGTTTTAGGTGTTTGTGCTCCCGAATACTCGGCATGGTTTCTTGTCTGATGACCGTACTTACGCAGTTGGAGGATGTCTTTTATCAGCGATTCTTCATCTTGATAGATGTTCAACTTAGGTACACCGGCCAGTTGGGGCTGACTGTCACCGCCTGCCAATACAATTGTTTTAGGCTTGCGGGGAAGAAAGAAGGAAGTATGTTCAAAGTAAATTTGAGCAGAGATGAAATAGTGTGCATACATATCCGGTGTATCGTCCACCAATTCGCCAAAGGAATGGAAGATACGGATAACAGCCGTCGGAATCATTCCTTGCAGAATGTTCTGTAACCCCAGGCAAGTGAGGGTATTAGGGTCTATTATAGCTATTTCGGGATGGTGCATATTCTTTATTTGCTGCAAAGATACATATCTTTTAGTTAAAATAATATGTGAATGGCAGAAATGTTATTTGGAGAGACTGAATTGGTATAACTAACTCTCTTTCTTATTTATTAGTATATCAATAATATAACTTAAAACCTTAGCATACCGAAGTATGATATGGCAATAATCGGCTGAGGTTCTGCCGGATATTTTCTGTATTAGCCCGTGATATGGGCATACTTGTTTTATAAGGGTGTCAAAACATTGACAATGCTGTTGTTTTGCTCGTAGGGGGGAGGTTTGCTCACCTGAAAACAGTTCGCTTTGTGTATAGTTCCCAAGGTCGTAACTGTAGGGGCTGTCTGCCCCTACAGTTGATGTTTTTTAGTATTGATACGTCTTCTTCATTTTGATGATGAAGCTAAAAACGGTTTTGCGGGACAGAGAGTCCGAAGTAAGCTGCCACCGCTTCGGCACATCGCTCACCGTCAATGCCTGCAGATACGATACCGCCTGCATATCCTGCCCCTTCTCCGCAAGGAAACAATCCCTGCACCGTGATGTGTTGCAAGGTCTCATTGTCTCTGACAATTCTCACAGGCGACGAAGTGCGCGTCTCTACTCCAATCAGCACCGCATCGTTGGTTAGGAAGCCGTGGCTGGTCTTGCCAAACTGTTGGAAACCTTTGCTTAAACGGTTGGCTATGAAAGATGGCATCCAGAAGTGAAGAGGAGAAGAAACCAACCCCGGACTATACGAACTCTCGGGCAAATCGTAACTCAGCTTTTTTCGGGTAAAGTCAACCATCCGTTGTGCCGGAGCTGTTTGCCGCATGTTTCCCTGTTGCCAGCAGGCAGCTTCCAGTGCTTCCTGAAAGTGCATCATCGACAATACAGAATCCGTATCATCGGCAAATCCCAGCTCCTCGTTCTTCATTCTCAATTCATCGTTTTGCAGATCTTCGGGACGTATCTCTACCACCATGCCCGAGTTGCTCCATTTGGAACCGCGATTGCTTGGGCTCATTCCGTTGACCACAATCTGATGAGGTCCGCTGGCGGCTGGTACGACAAATCCTCCGGGACACATACAGAAACTATACACACCGCGTCCGTCTACCTGAGTTACAAAACTGTATTCGGCTGCCGGAAGGTATTTACCGCGTCCGTTTCTGTTGTGATATTGAATTTGGTCTATCAGCATTGAAGGATGCTCAAGGCGCACGCCGACTGCAATTCCTTTGGTTTCTATCTGCACTCCATGACTGTGCAGCCAGCGATAAACATCGCGTGCCGAGTGCCCTGTAGCCAGTATGACAGGACCTTTGAATATTTTTCCGGTATTCGTTTCGATACCGATAATGCGTTCCTTTTCTATTATCAATGAATCCATGCGTGTCTCGAAGTGTACTTCTCCTCCGCAATCGATAATGGTATTACGCATATTCTCGATAACCCTCGGCAGCTTGTCCGTTCCGATGTGGGGATGGGCGTCTACTAAAATCGAGGAACTGGCGCCATGCTGACAAAACACGTTTAATATTTTATCTACGTTGCCACGTTTCTTGCTTCGTGTGTAGAGTTTACCGTCCGAGTAAGCACCTGCCCCTCCTTCACCAAAACTGTAATTACTCTCCGGGTCGACTTTATGTTCACGGCTGATGCGTGCGATATCCGTTTTGCGGTCGCGCACGTTCTTTCCTCTTTCCACCACGATGGGACGCAATCCCAACTCTATCAGCCGCAGTGCGGCAAACAGTCCTCCGGGACCTGCACCTACCACTATTACCTGGGGGCTGTTCTCTACCTTACGGTATTCCGTGCGGACGAATTCTTCGTCATGAGGAATTTCATTGATATAGAGACGCACTTTCAGGTTGACATAAATAGTACGTTGGCGGGCATCAATACTTCTTTTCAAGACACGGATGGAATGGATGGTGCGGATGTCCAGTCCTTTTTCACGTCCGATAAATTGTTTGAGTGCTTGTTCACTGATTGCCTGTTCAGGCAATGCTCGCAGTTGGAATTCCTGTATCATATCTTTTTTATTTATTGTCGGGCATGAGTTTTTTGCGATAATATGAATTGGCCGTATAAAGGGCAGCAGCCGGATTGTGTCCGGTGACGCGGTCTTTTGTTATCAAGGTAGTGGAATAGGCATCTGCATATTTATAGAACAGGCTGTCATGTCCCACACAAAGTCCGATAACTACATTCAGGTCTGTATGCGCGCGGTTGAGCAGGCGCGCCTGAAGGATAGGGTTGCACATGGCAGCTCCGATGGTTTCACATTCCTGAGGGATACCGACGGATGATTTGGGCACTCCCGCCACTTTGCATATCACGGAATAAGCTTCAAATCCGTTGGCTCTCAGAATCCGGGCAAAGATTCGTGCTTCATTGATTAATCCGATGCAATTGGCAATTCCTATTTTCTTGTATCCCATCTTGCGTGCAAAGGTCATGATTTCTTCCACGCGGGTGAGCCGGCAATAGCCTTCAAACTCCACTTCGGCGCTGGCTACCATAACATCGTGGTTTTCTCTTTCGTCATAGCGTTCCAGTGCCCACTCCAAATCTTTTGTATCCAGACCGGTCGTCAGGCAGAATTCGGGATATGTACGGTCTTTGAACTTGCAGTTCTGTGTTCCGCAGTCCACACAACTTGGGGTATATGAATTGTCTTTAGTCATTGATGTCGATTCTTTAGTTTTAAAACAGTTTTATGTATCTTATCCGAATAAGGCCCGGAACGCTTCTTCCACTTTTCTGACCGGAATGAGTTCTATTTTCAGTTTCTTGGTATCCATTCCCTGAAGGTTATGCTTGGGGATAAGGATACGCTTGAATCCGAGCTTTTCGGCTTCACCGATTCGCTGTTCAATGCGGTTGACCGGACGTATCTCTCCACTCAGTCCCACTTCACCTGCCATGCAGGTGTCGCGCTCCACCTCTGCATCCATGTTGCTGGACAAGATGGCGCTGATGACAGACAGGTCGATGGCAGGGTCGTTGACCTTCAGTCCGCCGGCTATATTGAGAAAGACATCTTTCTGTGCCAGCTTGAATCCGACCCGTTTCTCCAACACGGCAAGAAGCATGTTCATTCTTCTCAAATCGAAGCCTGTGGCGGAGCGTTGAGGATTGCCGTAGACGGCAGAGCTGACCAGTGCCTGTGTTTCGATGAGGAACGGACGAACCCCTTCGATGGCAGAGGCGATGGCTACGCCGCTCATTCCTTCATGGTCTTGGCTCAGCAGTAACTCGGAGGGGTTGCTCACTTGCCGCAATCCGTCTTGCCGCATCTCGTAGATGCCTAATTCGGCAGTGCTGCCGAAACGGTTCTTGATGCTGCGCAGGATGCGATACATATAATGTTGGTCGCCCTCGAACTGCAAAACGGTGTCGACAATGTGCTCCAGCACCTTTGGTCCGGCTATGCTTCCTTCCTTATTGATATGCCCGATCAGGATAACGGGTGTGTTGGTCTGCTTGGCAAATTTAAGGATGGAGGCGGAACATTCGCGTACTTGCACCAGGCTTCCGGGAGAAGAGTCGATTGTCTCGGTTGATATCGTTTGTATGGAGTCGATGATAACCAGGTCGGGTTGCGTGTTCTTGATGTTTACGTAAATCTGTTCCAAAGATGTTTCGCAGGCTATCAGGCAGTCCGATGAGTTGTGACGGATGCGGTCGGCACGCAGCTTCAGCTGCCGTGCACTTTCTTCGCCGGACACATAAAGTATCTTCTTTTCGGGTAATCTCAGAACAGTTTGTAGCACGAGGGTGGACTTTCCGATTCCCGGTTCTCCGCCCAGCAAAACCAGCGAGCCGGGAACCAGACCGCCGCCCAATACACGGTTTAACTCTTCGTCGTGCATATCGATGCGTGGCTCATCGCCACCCGTTATTTCACTGAGGATGACCGGTTTGCTCTTGACCGGTTCCAATCCAGAAAGAGGACGGGTTCCGGCTACGGGCTTGCGCATCACCTCTTCTACATACGTGTTCCACTCACCGCAAGAAGGGCACTTGCCAATCCATTTGGGAGAGTCTTGTCCGCAGTTGCTACATATATATACAGTCTTTTCTTTCATACAGCAAAGGTATGGAAATATTTCTTTATTTCTTTCCCAAATTCTCAAATCTGTTTTCTTCTTTCACTTCATCTCTCTGAACACCTTCCCGATAATACTCATCGGCCAGGGCAGCATACTTGCGGTACATCCTCTGTGCGGTTTCTATTTCATCACCTTGGGTGATGGGGGTGCGTGCCTTTCCGGGAGTCGACACATACTGAAGCTCCCAATCACCCAGCGAACTGTAGAAGTCATTGGCGCGGAAAGCTTCGCGGTTATGCGTGAGCGGCAAGCCCTGTTCCGAATATTCCGTGCCTTTATCCAGATGTTCTTCAAGCATGGCATAGAACTTCTCCCACCGTTTCAGATAATAACCGTCTATCAGTCCTGCCCATTCTTTCCAACCGTAATCAAAGATGAAAGGGTCTTTGTCTGCCCCCCATATCGTGAACAGGGCAGTGGCATCCTTCTCATATAAGTCTTGTTCTTCGGGAGTCGTTCCCCAACGGCGTGCCTGAGTGAGCCATCTGTCGAAGTTGAATTCAGGACGAGTGCGTAATAAGGTATCCACATCCTTCAATAGTTCCAAGAAGCGTTGGCTGTGGAGGCGGAAGGTCGTCTTGTCTTTTTCTTTAAATGCCTTTGCCGCTTGTTTGTGGATGGCTTGTCCCAGATTGGACATGATTTGGCGTTGTATGTCGATAATATCGAAACGATAGGGGCGGGAATCTCCCAATTTGTCTGCATCTTGCAGGAGAAGAGCTTCTGCCTGTATCAAATCGGTCGGATGATAAGGAATGGCAAAGCCGGCATTCGGTCCCGACTTTTTCACATCAAGCGCGGGGCGTGCGGCAATGATGGAGCTGAATTCCGTTCCGTTCGTGCCCCGTGTGTATGCCGACCGGAGCAAATAGACAGTCCATGCGGTCTCGGCATTTTGAGAGACAGCTCCGTAACGGCGACGTGCATAGTCTGCCAACCATTTTTCCACATCAATGCTGTCACGGTGCAAAGGCATTTCAAATGCAAGGTCATAATAAACCGGATTCTGCTCGATGGACTCCATAAAGAGGCCCGAACCGACGATGTTCGGCGAGCGTTTTGCGGCGGTGGCGTATTGGTTGGACGCCAGCAAAGGCAAATCGCCATGCAGATTGATGCGTCCGCCAAAGTTGTGCAGATTACCGGCAATGGCGGAGTAGCCCCAAAAGGCGCTGTCCTTTCGGCACTTAGCCCCGTTAAGGTCGAGAATTAACAAGTCTTCTTTGGGAACGGCTTTCACAATCGGTTCGCGCAAGCTCCATGCCTGCATAGCCCATACAGCCGATGAGTCGAAATCCTTGAATAGCTTGTGAATGGACTTTCCGACCGCCGACAGGTATTCGGGAGTATCTATCGGCGGAGTGCTTTCATGGAACGGGTCGGCGGCATATACCCCGTGGGCACCGTAAAGCTTCTTTTGCTCTTCCAGGAAGTCATGCCCGATGACTTGGAACAGCGAGTCGGTGGGGTCGAGCTGGGCAACGCCGGTAAAAGCGCACCATGAAGGCTGTTGCTGTATCTTGGCATGGGGATATTTAGCCTTCAGTTCGCGTGGCACGTAGCCGGAGAAACCTTGTTGAATAGGTTGCATACCCAGTTCCAGCTCACGCTGTATGATTTGTTTGCCCAGCCGGATGTGAGAGTCTATCCATGATTTGGGAAGCGGTCCGCCATAGTCCTGCAGGTTTTGCATCCATTGCCAGGCGGCATGCGCCGGTCCTGCAAGGAAATGCCGTGCCTCTTCATCCGTGAAACGATGTTTCAGCAGCGTGTTGTACCACACGGCTTCCAGACCGACAACAGAGAGGGGCATGTTGATGGAGTTCATTGCCATATAGTCCAGCTCGCGTTGCCACCGTTCCCAGTCCCACCATGCTGCCGAGTAACTCACGGTGCAATAGTTCATGTAAACACGATACTTGCCATTGATGATGTTACGGGTCGTTTCGGCAGGGAGAGGCAGCGTTTGCGGCAGGTTGAGTTGATCGCCGAACCAGGAAACATGTGCCGTGCCTCTTCATCCGTGAAACGATGTTTCAGCAGCGTGTTGTAC
>ERZ1504709.560-NODE-560-length-10809-cov-3.102381_pt1 | contig 10809 bp, 5 predicted proteins | sample MGYA00572390_ERZ1504709 | MGnify/ENA primary metagenome ERZ1504709 (study PRJEB39906, sample SAMEA3182114) | gut metagenome | biome: human; feature: gut; material: Stool; isolation source: human stools | place: Canada | collected 2013-06-10 ... | reverse complement strand
CTCCTGTCATCAATAGAGTTTCTCCAAAAGCAATAATCACAAACAACTGGCAACGTTCCACCAAATGATGCCCTTCAATAGTCCATTCCTTGCTACTGTCCGAACGTCCCAGACGAGGTAAAGCAAATCCGTGCATCGGGGCTGTATAATCACAGATGGCGGCTATAATCCACAGTAGAATTTGCCATTCTCCCTGCAATATGGCACCCGTAATCCAAAAGACGGCAGATATACAGAACCAGCCCATAATTCGCTTAAAATTAGCAGCCAGATGATGATCTCCTAACACCCCGATAATATAAAGTGTTCTCCCTGCCTGTATCAGAACATAGCAGACAGCAAATATCAATCCCCGGTAAGTAAAGGCATAAGGAATGGCAGCCGCCATCACCAGCCCCACCAGCATACTGATAAAAAGAAGAATACGTATCGGCCGGGTATCCGGGTTGAACCAGTTAGTCACCCAGATGGTATGTTGCCACAACATCCAGACTGCAAACCACAGGATTGTTTCTTTCAATAATCCTTCCCAAGTGAGATTATGAAGCAGATAATGTGAAAGTTGCGTGACCGAGAAAACATAAATCAGGTCAAACAGCAGTTCGGAATAAGAGACAGTAGCAGTTTCCGTTTCTCTCTTCCGAAGCAATGGATGGGGGGAGTAAAACATACGAGGTTCCTTTTATATATATAAAAGAAACCCCGCAGAAGTCTATTTTGTTCAGAGAAAGTCTTACATTCTGGAAGGAACTTCGATACCCAGCAAATTCATTCCCAAGCGAACAACTTTAGCTACATTAGCAGACAGAGCGATACGGAATACTTTCACTGCCTCATTCTCTTCGCGCAGAATACTATAGTCATGATAGAACTGATTGTATTCTTTCACCAAGTCATAAGTATAATTAGCAATAATAGACGGGCTGTAATCTTCACCGGCTTGTTTTACAACAGCAGCAAAGTCGGCAACCATCTGAATCAGCCCTTCTTCCTTTTCACTCAATTCAATACCAGCCGGAATCTGTTCAGGAATTACGATACCTGATTCGGCAGCTTTCCGAAGTACAGACTGGATACGTGCATAAGTATATTGAATAAACGGACCTGTATTACCATTGAAGTCGATAGATTCTTTCGGATTGAATGTCATATTCTTACGGGCATCGACTTTCAGAATGAAATATTTCAATGCTCCCAGACCCACAATACGGGCAATATCATCAGCTTCTTCCTGTGTCAAACCATCCAGTTTGCCTAGTTCTTGTGAAGTTTCTTTAGCAGTGGCAATCATTTCCTCCATCAAGTCGTCAGCATCAACTACCGTACCCTCACGGGATTTCATCTTACCTTCCGGCAGTTCCACCATTCCGTAAGAGAAGTGTACCAGACTCTTACCCCATTCGAAACCAAGTTTATCGAGCAAGATAGAAAGCACCTGGAAGTGATAGTTCTGTTCGTTACCTACTACATAAATCATCTTATTAATCGGGTAATCGGCAAAACGAAGTTTAGCCGTACCGATATCCTGAGTCATGTAGACAGAAGTACCGTCACCACGGAGAAGGAGCTTATGATCCAGTCCTTCGGCAGTCAGGTCGGCCCATACGGAACCGTCTTCTTTCTTGTAGAAGAAACCTTTTTCCAGACCTTCCATTACCTTTTCTTTTCCTTCGAGGTAAGTATTGGATTCGTAATAGATCTTGTCGAAGCTGACACCCATCTTCTTGTAGGTTTCGTCGAATCCTGCATATACCCAGTTGTTCATCATTTCCCACAATCCGCGTACTTCCGGATCACCGGCTTCCCACTTCACCAACATTTCGCGGGCTTCCTGCATCAATGGAGATTCAGCTTCAGCCTTTGCTTTCGCTTCATCGTCATTCATTCCCTGCGCTGTAAATTTAGCCATCAGCTCCTTTACTTCCGCTTTATAATGCTTATCGAAAGATACATAATAATCACCTACCAGGTGGTCACCCTTCTTACCCGAAGTTTCAGGAGTTTCACCGTTTCCGTATTTCTTCCATGCCAGCATGGACTTACAGATGTGGATACCACGGTCGTTTACAATATTTGTTTTGACTACCTTATTGCCGTTTGCCGCTACAATGTTAGCCAATGCGTTGCCTAAAAGGTTATTACGCACGTGTCCCAAGTGAAGCGGTTTATTTGTATTCGGAGAAGAATATTCAATCATCACCAATGGAGAAGCGTCAGTGACCTGCACTAAGCCGTACTGTTCATCTGCCTGAATCTCGTTCAGCAACTCAATCCATGTAGCCGATGCAATAGTCAGGTTCAAGAACCCTTTTATCACATTAAACGCTGCTACAGCCGGATCGTTTGCCTTCAGATATTCACCGATTTCCTGTGCCGTTTGCTCCGGTCCTTTTTTTGACATCTTCAGGAAAGGAAATACCACCAACGTCAAATGTCCTTCAAATTCTTTCTTCGTTTTTTGCAACTGCACCATCTTTTCAGGGACTTCCTGACCGTAAAGTGCTTTGAGTCCGCTGATAACGGACGCTACAAGTTTATCTTCTATCTTCATAATCAAGTTATTTCTTGCGCGCAAAGATACAAAAAAAGGAGACGCATCACGTCTCCTCTCTTAATTTCTTTCAACTATCTATCTTATTCAACAGCTGCAGATAATTCAGCACCAGCTTTAAATTTAGCTACTTTCTTAGCAGGAATAGTAATAGTTGCCTTTGTAGAAGGGTTAATACCAGTTCTTTCAGCTCTTTCGCTTACTGAGAAAGTACCAAAACCTACGAGAGATACTTTGTCACCAGCTTTCATAGCATTAGTAACTGAAGTGATGAAAGCATCAAGTGCTTTTTTTGCATCGGCTTTGCTCATTTGAGCTTCAGCAGCCATTGCGCTAATAAGATCAGACTTATTCATAATACGTAAAATGATTAATTAATATATATGTTACACAAAAGATTATCCCACAATGGATTGATTCCACAAATATAGCCGAACAAAACAACATATCAAATAAAAAAATAAAAAAAACGCAGCAAATTATTGAAAAAGAGCTAATAGGAAGCGTTTTTCATGCTTTAAAACAGAATTTATTCGTACTTTTGCGTCTATTATCTAAATATTCAGAAATTAAAATGATGCCAACTGTAACTAAAAACCTGATAATTATCAATGTACTAGTATTTTTCGGGACAATCGTAGCCCAACGTTACGGCCTGGATTTAACGAATTATCTGGGATTACATTTTTTCCTTGCAAGTGACTTTAATCCGGCACAGCTTATCACTTATATGTTTATGCACGGCGGATTCAGCCACATTTTCTTTAATATGTTTGCCGTTTTTATGTTCGGACCGATTCTCGAACAAACCTGGGGACCCAAACGTTTCCTCTTTTACTATATTCTCTGCGGTATCGGTGCGGGACTTATCCAGGAAGGAGTGCAGTATATTCAATATGTAACGGAGCTTAGCCAACATACGCACATTAACCTAATAGGCTATGGCGTTGTCCCCATAGAAGAGTATCTGAACATGATGACCACCGTAGGTGCTTCGGGAGCCGTTTACGCCATATTGCTGGCATTCGGTATGTTATTTCCCAATAACCGGTTGTTTATCTTCCCGCTGCCATTTCCTATCAAAGCGAAGTTCTTCGTTATAGGATACGCCGCGATTGAATTATGGTCAGGACTTGCCAATAGCGCCGGAGACAATGTCGCTCACTTTGCTCACCTGGGAGGAATGTTATTTGGATTGATCCTGATTTTGTATTGGAGAAAAAAAAGCAATAACAATGGGACATATTATAGCTGATTTAAAGGAGACATTCAGAAGAGGAAATATTTTCATCCAACTGATTTATATCAACGTAGGCATCTTTGTGATTGGCACGTTGATTAACGTTTTCTTGCGACTGTTTGAAGTAAGTACCCCCGATATATTCGGTATATTTGCCCTGCCGGCATCCTTTATCGGATTTATTCATCAGCCGTGGTCGTTATTTACTTATATGTTTATGCATGCCGGTATCCTGCATATTTTATTCAATATGCTCTGGCTGTATTGGTTCGGAAGTTTGTTTCTCTACTTTTTCTCGGCCAAACATTTAAGAGGACTATATGTATTAGGAGGTATCTGTGGAGGTTTACTGTATATGGTTGCCTACAATGTATTTCCTTTATTCAGTTCGCAAGTGACGGGTGCAACATTGGTAGGAGCATCAGCTTCCGTATTAGCCATCGTAGCTGCTACGGCTTATCGTGAACCAGATTACAGGGTGCAACTTTTTCTTTTCGGTGCTATCCGTCTCAAATATCTGGCACTGGTTGTTATCGGAATCGATGTATTATCCATCACCTCAAGTAATGCCGGAGGACATATCGCCCACCTGGGCGGTGCTCTTGCAGGACTTTGGTTTGCCGCCAGCCTAAGTAAAGGAACTGATTTGACTTCCTGGATCAACTGGATTCTGGATGGTTTCACTTCCTTGTTTCAAAAGAAAACATGGAAACGGAAACCGAAAATGAAGGTACACTATGGAAACAGTGCCACCGGTCGCGAGAAGGATTATGATTACAATGCCCACAAAAAAGCACAGTCTGATGAAGTGGACCGTATTTTGGAAAAACTAAAGAAATCCGGTTACGACAGTCTGACAACTGAAGAAAAGAAAAGCTTGTTCGACGCAAGCAAAAGATAAAAGAATGGAACATATTGGCAAATTTGTCGCATATCTGATACTTGCTGTCAACGCTCTCTTCGTGGGAACGTTGATATTAAGCGCTTATAGCCCTTACCTTAACCCGAAAATAAACCCACTTGCTTCCAGCTTGGGACTTGCATTTCCGATATTCCTGACGATTAATCTGATTTTTATCGGCTTCTGGGCATTTGTCAATTACCGCTATGCGCTCTTGCCTGCCATCGGTTTTCTAATTTGTATTCCGCAGATACGGACTTATATTCCTTTTAACTCCACCACAAAAAACATACCGGAAGGAAGCATCAAAATCCTATCCTACAACGTAATGAGTTTCAACAATTTGGAGAAGAAAGATGGAAAAAACCCGGTATTGTCTTATCTTGTAGATAGTAACGCCGATATTATCTGTCTGCAAGAATATAACACCGCTACCAACAAGAAATACCTGACGGAACAGGACATTAAAAAAGCATTGAAAGCCTATCCTTACCAATCCGTCCACCAACAAGGGAAAGGAGACGTGCAACTTGCCTGTTTCTCTAAGTTCCCCATACTCTCGATACATCCCATCGAATATGAAAGTAATTATAACGGCTCCATGAAATATGTACTGAATGTGAATAACGACACTCTTACATTAATCAACAACCACCTGGAATCCAACAAGCTCACCAAAGAAGACAGAGGGATGTATGAGGATATGATTAAAGACCCGAATGCCAAGAAAGTAAAAACCGGACTTAGGCAATTAATAAGAAAACTGGCGGAAGCATCGGCTATCCGGGCTACACAAGCAGATTCTGTGGCTAAAACCATTGCAGAAAGTAAATATCCGACAACCATAGTATGCGGCGATTTCAACGACGGTTCTATCTCATATACCCATCGCATCCTGACTCAAAAACTAGATGATGCATTCACACAGTCCGGTAAAGGATTAGGTATTTCCTACAATCAGAACAAGTTCTATTTCCGCATAGACAATATCTTGATCAGCCCCAACCTGAAAGCCTACAATTGCACGGTAGACCGGTCTATCAAGGCATCAGACCATTACCCGATCTGGTGCTATATCAGTAAACGATAAGAACTGAAAACTCTAATAAAAAACACTTATGATGATTAAAAAGACACTAACCATTTTAGCAGTAAGTTGTATGATGTACTCCTGTGCTACGAAAACAGAAAGCAATCCTTTCTTTACAGAGTTTCAAACCGAGTATGGTGTTCCTTCTTTCGACAAGATTAAATTAGAGCACTATGAACCTGCCTTTCTAAAAGGTATAGAAGAGCAGAATCAAAACATCGAAGCTATCATCGAAAGTCCGGAAATTCCGACATTCAAAAATACAATTGTAGCTTTGGATAACAGCGCACCTATCCTGGACCGTGTGAGCGCCATTTTCTTCAATATGACAGATGCGGAAACGACTGACTCACTAACCGCACTTTCCATCAAACTGGCACCGGTTCTTTCAGAACATGATGATAATATCTCTCTGAACGAGAAACTGTTTAAGCGCGTGAACGACGTCTATCAAAAGAAGGATTCGCTGAACCTGACATCGGAACAAGAACGTCTGCTGGACAAGACTTATAAAAGATTTGTCCGTTCCGGAGCAAACCTTAATGCCGAAGACCAAACCCGCCTCCGCGAAATCAACAAGGAACTTTCTACACTCGGCATTACTTTCAGCAACAATATACTGAATGAGAATAATGCTTTCAAACTCTTCGTTGACAAAGAAGAAGATCTGGCAGGATTGCCCGAATGGTTCCGCCAAAGCGCCGCTGAAGAAGCAAAAGCAGCCGGACAACCCGGAAAATGGCTATTCACCCTGCATAATGCCAGCCGCCTGCCTTTCCTGCAATATTCAGAAAATCGCCCGCTTCGGGAACAAATATACAAAGCTTACATCAACCGCGGTAACAACAACGACGAAAACGATAACAAGGAAAATATCCGTAAGATCGTTTCTCTCCGCCTGGAAAAAGCTAAATTATTAGGTTTCGACTGCTATGCAAACTTCGTCCTGGATGAAACCATGGCAAAGAACGCCAACAACGTAATGAGCCTTTTAAATAACCTCTGGAGCTACGCACTGCCAAAAGCAAAAGCAGAAGCTGGCGAACTCCAGAAGTTAATGGACAAGGAAGGAAAAGGAGAAAAACTGGAAGCATGGGACTGGTGGTATTACACCGAAAAACTGCGGAAAGAAAAATATAATCTGTCTGAAGAGGATACAAAACCTTATTTCAAACTGGAAAATGTACGCAATGGTGCTTTCGCCGTAGCCAACAAATTATATGGCATCACCCTAAGCAAACTGGAAGGCATACCAACTTATCACCCTGATGTAGAAGTCTTTGAAGTGAAAGACGCAGACGGTTCCCAGCTCGGTATCTTCTATGTAGACTATTTCCCACGTCCCGGGAAAAGCGGTGGTGCATGGATGAGCAACTATCGTGAGCAACACGGAACAACCCGTCCATTGGTATGCAACGTTTGCAGCTTTACCAAGCCGGTAGGCGACACCCCCTCTTTATTGACCATGGATGAAGTGGAAACCCTGTTTCACGAATTTGGTCACGCCCTGCACGGACTGCTGACAAAATGCGAATACAAAGGAACATCGGGAACCAACGTGGTACGTGACTTTGTAGAACTTCCTTCTCAAATCAACGAACATTGGGCGACTGAACCCGAAGTGCTGAAAATGTATGCCAAACATTATCAGACAGGAGAAGTGATACCCGACGAAATCATCGAGAAGATACTACAACAGAAAACTTTCAACCAGGGCTTCATGACCACCGAATTACTGGCTGCCGCCATCCTCGACATGAACCTGCACACCGTAACAGATGTAAAGAATATAGACATGCTTGCATTCGAAAAAGAAGCCATGGACAAGCTCGGTCTCATCCCCGAAATAGCACCGCGTTATCGCGTGACTTACTTTAATCATATCATTGGCGGATACGCTGCCGGATACTATAGTTACCTATGGGCCAACGTATTGGACAATGATGCTTTCGAAGCTTTCAAAGAACATGGTATTTTTGATAAAAACACCGCCGACCTGTTCCGCCATAACGTATTGGAGAAGGGAGACAGCGAAGACCCGATGGTGCTTTATAAGAATTTCCGTGGAGCGGAACCAAGCCTGGAACCACTACTGAAAAACAGAGGAATGAAATAATTCAGCAAAAAAGCCCTTAAACATCAAATATTTGAGGGCTTATTACACATGAATGTGAAAAAAAAACTATATTTGCAGCCTTGTATGCGGCAAAAAGAACTTGTGTACGACAGAATTTAACTGAAAATTAAATTAAAAAAGTAATCATCATAAATTAAAAGTAAAATGCAAAACAAAGGATTTGTAAAGGTTTTTGCGGTATTACTCACACTGGTATGTGTGTTCTATCTCTCCTTCTCCTTCGTAACACGCCATTATACCAACAAGGCGAAAGAAATTGCGAACGGCGACCCGAAAGTGGAACAAGACTACCTCGACTCTCTCTCCAATGAGAAAGTGTGGTTGGGTAACTGGACGCTGAAACAATGTCGTGAGATGGAGATTAGTTTAGGTTTGGACCTAAAAGGTGGTATGAACGTTATCCTTGAAGTTTCTGTACCTGATGTTATCAAAGCACTGGCTGACAACAAGCCGGATGAAGCTTTCAACAATGCATTGGCAGAAGCTGCAAAACAGGCTGTAAACAGCCAGGATGATATCATCACGCTATTTGTCAGAGAATACCACAAAGCTGCTCCTAACGCAAAACTTTCCGAACTCTTCGCAACACAACAGTTGAAAGACAAAGTTAACCAGAAATCATCGGATGCAGAAGTTGAAAAAGTATTGAGAGCAGAAGTAAAAGCTGCTGTTGAAAACTCATATAACGTACTTCGTACACGTATCGACCGTTTCGGTGTTGTTCAGCCGAATATCCAGAGCCTGGAAGACAAAATGGGTCGTATCATGGTGGAATTGCCGGGTATCAAAGAGCCGGAACGTGTGAGAAAACTTCTCCAAGGTTCTGCTAACCTGGAATTCTGGGAAACTTATACAGCTAAAGAAGTTCTTCCTGCCATGCAATCTGCTGATGCTAAATTGCGCGCTGTATTAGCGCAGGAGACAGGTGCAGACTCTACTGCTGTAGATTCCACCAAAGAAGCTCCGCTTGCAGAAGCTACTCCGGCCAAGAAAAACGTAAGTGCTGCCGACAGTCTTGCTGCTGCCCTGAAAGGAGATGCTACAACTACTGAAGATAATTCAACAGCTAACCTGGCAGAAATTAAAAAGCAATACCCTCTGTTGGCTATCCTGCAGTTGAACTCTAGCGGACAAGGTCCTGTGATCGGTTACGCTAACTACAAAGACACTGCTGATATCAACAAATATCTGGCTATGCCGGAAGTTAAAGCAGAACTCCCGAAAGACCTTCGTTTGAAATGGGGTGTTTCTCCTTCTGAATTTGACAAGAAAGGACAGACGTTCGAATTATATGCTATCAAGTCTACCGAACGCAACGGTAAAGCTCCGTTGGAAGGTGATGTAGTAACAGACGCGAAAGATGAATTCGACCAATACAGCAAACCGGCTGTCAGCATGACTATGAACTCTGACGGTGCACGTCGTTGGGCACAGTTGACTAAACAAAACATCGGTCGTTCTATCGCTATTGTTCTTGATAACTATGTATATTCTGCACCAAACGTAAACTCTGAAATCACAGGTGGACGTTCACAGATTACAGGTCATTTCACTCCTGAACAGGCAAAGGACTTAGCAAACGTATTGAAATCAGGTAAGATGCCGGCTCCGGCTCACATCGTACAGGAAGATATCGTTGGTCCGTCATTGGGTCAGGAATCTATCAATGCAGGTGTATTCTCATTCGTAGTGGCTCTGATTCTGTTGATGATCTATATGTGTATGATGTACGGCTTCATACCGGGTATGATTGCCAATGGTGCATTGTTCCTGAACTTCTTCTTCGTATTAGGTGTCCTCTCCTCCTTCCAGGCAGCATTGACAATGTCCGGTATTGCCGGTATGGTGTTGTCACTAGGTATGGCAGTGGATGCGAACGTACTTATCTACGAACGTACAAAAGAAGAACTTCGTGCCGGTAAAGGTGTGAAGAAAGCACTTGCTGACGGTTATTCCAACGCATTCTCCGCTATCTTCGACTCGAACCTGACATCCATCATCACAGGTGTCATTCTGTTTAACTTCGGTACCGGTCCGATCCGTGGTTTTGCTACGACATTGATTATCGGTATTCTAGTATCCTTCTTCACCGCTGTGTTCATGACCCGTATAGTTTACGAACACTTCATGAACAAGGACAAACTATTGAACCTTACATTCACAACCCCTGTTTCAAGAAACTTGATGACCAACACACGTTTTGATTTCATGGGAACAAACAAAAAATCCCTTATCATCACTGTAGCCATCATCCTCGTTTGTATCGGTTCATTTGCCATGCGCGGTTTAAGCCAGAGTATCGACTTTACCGGTGGACGTAACTTCAAGGTACAGTTCGAGAATCCGGTAGAACCCGAACAGATTCGTGAATTGATCTCCAGCAAGTTCGGTGATGCTAACGTTAGTGTTATCGCTATCGGTACAGATAAGAAAACTGTACGTATCAGCACCAACTACCGTATTGAAGATGCAGGAAACGATGTTGACTCTCAAATCGAAGCATATTTATATGAGACTTTGAAACCTGTGCTGACTCAAAACATCACTCTAGCTACCTTTATCGACCGTGACAATCACACTGGTGGTAGTATTGTAAGTTCTCAAAAAGTGGGTCCGAGTATCGCAGACGATATCAAGACAGGTGCTATCTATTCCGTAGTACTGGCTTTGATCGCTATCGGTCTGTATATCTTAATCCGTTTCCGTAACATCGCATATAGTATTGGCTCTATCGTAGCTCTATCATGCGATACCATCATGATTATCGGTGCTTACTCATTGTTATGGGGTATCGTTCCATTCTCACTGGAAATTGACCAAACGTTTATCGGTGCTATCCTGACAGCTATCGGTTACTCTATCAATGACAAGGTGGTAATCTTCGACCGTG
>ERZ1504709.552-NODE-552-length-10900-cov-3.887967_pt1 | contig 10900 bp, 10 predicted proteins | sample MGYA00572390_ERZ1504709 | MGnify/ENA primary metagenome ERZ1504709 (study PRJEB39906, sample SAMEA3182114) | gut metagenome | biome: human; feature: gut; material: Stool; isolation source: human stools | place: Canada | collected 2013-06-10 ... | reverse complement strand
GGGTAGTTGAATCGCATTCCCGTGTTGAAATGGGAGTTTCCGATTAATCTGATGAATTCGTATTGCCTATTGTAAAGAGCCAGTTCCGGAGTAGGTTTGCCTTGGTAGCTCAACTTTCCGATGTAGGAATTGGAACTCAATGGGTACAGATATTGAAAGGCTTCTCCGTGTGGTCTTTGGATCGGAGTGGAGGAGAGGAAATCGCCATTGATATCGTATCGAAGAATTTTTTGTCCGTTGGAATCGAATAAGCAAATCTCGTCGTTTTCGGGCCAAGCGTCCCATAGGGTGATATATTCATTGGAGGCCCTCCCTTTTCTCGATAGTTCGGAAAGCAGGTTGCCGTTAAGGTCGAAAATATAAGCACCCGTATTTGAAATGATGATCCATTTCTGATCTTGTATCCATGCGTTGGTGATATAGCCGAGTTGAATGGGAATTCCTGCATCCAGCAGTTCGAATTTGTGGCAGCAATCAACTGGTTCCAGCCGTTCGGTTTGCTGCGGGTTGACAGAGATAATACATCCTTCGCAATCGGAAGAAGGTTTTCGGGTGCAACCGAAAATCAGTACCGTAAATAATACGGTACTGATAAATAGTAAATTACAAGATTTCATGATTCTTTACAATGACAACCTGTTAAAGAACAACAAGCATAATAACCGGATTGGCATGTTACTTCGCAAGAGACACCGCCTTCAACTCCTCCGACTCCTAGATCGCCGCTGATAGCACAAGAAGAGGAACCGGGGCCTCCGGAAAGACAACCATCTGTTTCACTTCTACATAAAACATTTATATTGGCTTGTGTCAATTGGGATAAATTGTTTTGATTGATTCCGGCTATGAAGGTCACGCAACAAAGTAGAAGAAATCCCATACCTCCGAAAATAGAAAGATTTTTTTTCATGGTAAATAAAATTAAGAGGGTTAATAAAATGATTGATTACAATTATGTATTGCAAATATATAAAGAATTCGTGAGATTCAGGCAGATTTTGGTGGAATAAAGTAAGTGGTTGGAGACTAAAGGAATTGGGTGTTGAATGACTGTATTCTTCCTTTTTCCAAAAAAGCGGGATATTGAGGAGTTGTGAGGTAATTTTGCTACCTATCCGTTGCCTTTTTTAGTGTCGAACGACATCGAAAATGAAACGTGAAACTACTCTGATTTCGCCTCTGCCATCTCAAAGCTGTCTCTTATACACATCTCCGAGCCCACGAGATTTTCCGTATATCGGTAAAATATGCCTATTGTTTTCTGTTTCAAGGGGCTGTTTCTATGTTCTGCCATATTTTTCATGCTGACAGGTAACTCTATACCGGTTAATTTTGCAATTAAAAGTATAGAGCTATGAATCAAGAAGATGTAAGGGTTTCGTTCTACCTGAAAAAGAGCGAAGCGGACGAGCAGGGAGAGTGCCCGATTATGGGCAGGTTGAATGTAGGCAAGTATTCCGAGGCGGCCTTCAGCATGAAGATGACGGCTCCGGAATCGGCATGGCTTTCCGGTCGTGCCACGGGGAAGAGCGCAAGGTCAAGGGAAATCAACCGGCAGTTGGACGAGATACGCGCTTCGGCACTCTCCATCTATCAGGACTTGTTTGCCCTTCGGGAGAAAGTATCAGCCGAGGAGGTGAAATGTATCCTTTTGGGCATGGCTTACGGGCAGGAAACTTTGGTGGCGTTCTTCCTCAGTTTCATAAAGAAATTCGAGAAAAAAGTCGGAATCAATCGTGAGGAAAGCACGGCCACATCCTACAAGTATGCTTGTGGCCAACTCATGCAGTTTCTCAACAAGGAATACAACCTTTCGGACATTCCCTTCACGGCATTGGACAGGTCTTTCATAGACAAATATGATCTATACCTGCGGACGGACTGCCAACTGAGTGCGGGAACTATTCTGCTGCTGACCACACAGCTGATGACGGTTATCCGGAAAGCGAAGTCGGCAGGTATCCTGACGTCCAATCCGTTTGCAGGCTATGAGGCGGAACGACCGGCAAGGGAAATAAAGTATCTCACGGAGCATGAACTGGAACGCATCATGTCGACACCGCTCCATAACAGGAAACTCTACCATATCCGTGATCTGTTTCTCTTTTCCTGCTTTACCGGCATTCCATACGGGGATATGTGCCGCTTGTCGGATGAAGACCTCGTGGCTGTCGAGGACGGCACATTGTGGATTAAGACCTCCCGCAAGAAAACAAAAATCAGCTATGAGGTCCCCTTACTGGATATTCCGCTCTATATCCTTGAAAAGTACAGGGATGCCGCACCGGAAGGAAAACTGCTGCCGATGTACAGCAACAGCGAATTGAATAACGCGCTGAAAACCATCGCAGACCTGTGCGGTATCAAGCAACGACTCGTATTCCATCAGGCCCGCCATACCAGCGCGACGACCGTACTTCTGTCGAACGGAGTCCCGCTTGAAACCGTGAGCAAGATATTGGGGCATGAACGGATAAGCACCACCCAGATTTATGCCCATGTGACCGATGATAAAGTAGAGAACGACACCCGTATGCTCGATGCCAAGATTGCCGAGCGGTTCTCGGTTGCCATTTAACCTGTATGTCTAATATTAAACTTATCAGCCATGAACGTAAATAACAACATTCGGAATAAAGAGATAAAGCACCGCAGCACGTTTGCCATCCTGTTCTATATCAACCGCACAAAGGTACGCAAAGATGGAACATGCCAGCTGTTGTGCAAGGTAAGTGTCGATGCCAAATGGGAACAAATAGGCATCAAGGTAGCCGTAAATCCCGCCCTGTGGAATCCGGAAACAGGACGTGCCGACGGCAGAAGCGAAAATGCCATTACCGTGAACCGCGCCATAGTCGACCTGGACAAACAGATCCGTGGACATTACAAGCGTATCAAAAACAGTCTGGGTTTCGTTACAGCGGAATTGATCAAGAATGCCATGCTGGGTATCGGTGAGAAAAAACTGACCTTACTGGCACTGTTTACGGAACATAACGAGGAGTTCAAGAAAAGAATCGGCGTGGACCGGGAGGAAGGGAGTTACGAAAGCTATACCCGTTCCTACAGACACTTGCATGAGTTTATACGGGATAAAAAGAAAACGGAAGATGTCACCCTGAAAAGTCTCGACCAGGATTTTTATGATGATTTCGAGTTGTACCTGCGAAGCAATTGCGGTATGCAGCAGAAAACCGTGCATGAACACTTGTACCGCTTGAAAAAGATGACCAAACGAGCGGTGAGCCAGGGAACATTACGCCGCGACCCTTACGATGAACTGCATCCGGCACTTCCGAAGCGCAAAAGCCGCCATCTGAAATACGAGGACCTGACGAAACTGATGGCGACACAACTCGATAAACCCAACCTGCAACGTGTCCGTGACTGGTTCATTTTTTCGACGTTCACGGGTCTGGCTTATGCCGACCTGAAACGCTTGTCGGAAAAGGATATCATACAGAAGGAGGACGGAAGTCAGTGGATTCGTATCCGGCGAAAAAAAACGGATGTCGCCTCTTATATCCGATTGTTGGATATTCCCTTGCGGATTATAGAGAAGTACAAGCCGGAACGTCGGAGCGACAAGATTTTCAACGTGTATTGTCGCGGATATTTGATTAAACTCACGAAAGAGGTCGGAAAACAATACGGATTCTACATGACTTTCCACAAGGCGAGGCATAATTTCGGAACGCATATCACGCTCTCGTTGGGTATTCCGATAGAAACCGTGAGCCGCATGATGGGACATACCAGCATCACGACTACCCAGATATATGCTGAGGTGAAAAGCCGGAAAGTGGACGAGGACACGAAAGCATTACGTGAAATGTCGGCAAAACGGCCGGTAAACCTCTACGAAGAAGAAGTTATCGCCAAGCCCAAGCGGAAAAGAAAGACTGTGTAAACAAGCGGCAATAAAAATGAGAGGAACAATCCGTATTATCGGGCTGTTCCTCTCGTACTGTTCCGTTGGAACCGCTTGCTCAGATCATAACCATTTCTGTTGTTCGTCAAGGCACTTTCTATGCGCCTCTTCCAGCAGTTGCTGAATTTCCGATTCCTTGTACAGCACCTTGCCTTGTATCAGGTAGTAAGGCAGGATGCGCAATGACCGGTATTCCTGCAAGGTGCGGCGGCTGATACGCAGGAGTTTTGCCAGTTCCACATCATTCATGAAACGTTCGCCGTTGAACGAGCGTTGACAGTTCGGTTCCATTTTCTTCAGTGCCCTGCCGGTATTCTCCAGACGGCGGAGAAGGTCGGCTACACGCGGGTCTTGCTTGTCAATGAAATAATGGTTCATAGTTTCTTTGAATTAGCATGATAATACGACTGTAATACTTTCTCCACGTCTTCAGGCTTGTAGAACAGCTTGTTCTTGATCCTGCCGAAAGGCAGTAATCCTTTGGCCCGGTACTCCTGTAGGGTACGCTTCGATATGCCAAGAATGTCGCATACCTCCTGGTTGTCCAGCCATTTTTTCAAGCCGAGGTCTTCCTGCCGTTTACATAGTATGTCGGCCTTTTCCTCGATGGTTTTCACACGCGTCATGAGCGCGTCGAAAGTCCGGATGTCCATACTGATAATTTCCATTGCAATTCTTCATTTTAATTTGTTAAACATTGATTCTGTTTCGCTCCATTTCCGCGAGGGAGAGCCTGCCTTTCCGGTTCAGAAATTCCTTGACCTCGGATGATTTGTAATAGGTACGCCCGTCTATCATGTAGTAAGTCACGAGTTTTTTCTGGCGGTACCGTGCAAGGGTACGTTTCGTGATACCGAGCAACTCGCACATGTCCTGGTTATCCAGCAGCTTGTCGCCGTCAAGGGCAGAGGTCTGCCGGTTCATGCGGCTCAGCTTGTCTTCAATCTTGTCGAACCGTTCCATGATTTGGTGAAGCATCATCTGGAACGTCTCACGGTCTATCTGTATCATAATATGATCTGTCTTTTGAGTGTAAATAATGACTGATTACACCTTGTCGCGCAACAGGTTATACTATGATATAGGGCTAATGGCATACCAATGACCCTGCATTTCACGGAATAACACAGGCATTCCGCTGAAATACAGCGAAATAAAAATTATCAGAGGAAAGTTGAAATGAAAAAACGGTCTTGCAAAATGCAAGGATTCCCGCAATGTGCAAGTTACATCTTGCGAGGGTTGCGATAAATCAACCGGCAGATACCGTTGGAAAAGGTAGTGGCTTCATGCAACCGCCATTGCAGAGTAGGAAGAATGTTTTGTATGGAAGTTCCCCCGCCGGAGGAAATGGGAAGCAGGTAAACGATCAGTTCGTCCACGAGGTTGTAAAGGGAAAGCCCTCGGAGCAGTTCCAACGATTCGGAATCGGAAACTTCGGCCAAATAGGTAAAGGTATTGCCTTTGCCGTCTTTTTCGCAAAGCAGGTCCAAAATGGAATGGGGTAAAATCCTTGCGTCACAGCGTTCCCGCCAATGGGCAAAACCTTTCCTGTGGTTCATTACCCATCGCATCGACATATCGGCGGCATCCGGCAGAAAGCCGTCCAGTGTCATAGCCGTTACTGCTTGGATTTTTGGCATATACCCCGGTTTTTAATTTTACTCTCAACCGGAAGCCGTCAAAAAAAAGAAGCGTGCAAACACGCTACTTCTAATGGAGGCTCTGGAATGCCTTAACAGGAATAGGTGAATGCACGCTATGCGTAGGCATAGCATAAGCAATCACGCAATAGTTCCTGTTAATGTTAATTTACCAGATTCCCATTAGAAACGCCTTGCGGTCTTATGTTATATATCGTCGGCAACTGCCCTATTGACAGTAAGCCGATTTTTCTCTATTTAATTGCAAAATTACATATATTCAGCGATATTTCCATTAATTACAGTTATCAATTTCACTTCAGCCCGTATTTCTTCATTTTCCGGTACAGCGTTGCCGGATTGATATTCAGCATCGCCGCGGCTTGTTCCCGGTGTCCGTTGCAAACCTTCAGAGCATTGATAATGCTCTCTTTCTCCATCGATTCATCTCTCAGGGGCAGGACGGTACGTGAAGGGGCATCGTCATTTACGCATGGACGGATTTCCATATCCAACGCTTCCATATTCAGCATCGGCGTTTCCGTGACCAGTACGGCACGTTTGATTCGGTTCTGCAACTCCCGCACGTTGCCCGGCCAGTGATAGGCGAGCATCCTGCGCCTGGCATCGTCCGTAAAGCCTTGCGTTTCCCGTTTCAGTTCTTTGGAATGACGTTCACGGAAAAATTCGGCCAGCGGCAGGATGTCTTCCGGACACTCTGCCAACGACGGCTGCCGAATCTCGAACTCGTTCAGCCGGTGGTAGAGGTCTTCCCTGAAACGTCCCTCCCGGATGGCCAGTTGCATATCCTCGTTCGTGGCGGCAATTATCCGCACATCGGCTGTCCGTTCCCTGCCGCCTACCGGAGCATAGGTATTCTCCTGCAATACCCGCAGGAGCAAGGACTGTATCTCGTAGGACATCGTCCCTATTTCGTCCAGAAACAGCGTGCCGCCTTTCGCCATGTCGAAATATCCGGTCTTGGCGCTGTCGGCACCGGTAAACGACCCTTTCTCGTGCCCGAAGAAGAGCGAGGCGGCCAGTTCACGCGGTAACGCCCCGCAGTTTATCGCGACGAACGGCATATTCCAGCGTTCGCTGTTGTTATGGATGGTTTGTGCTATCGATTCTTTGCCGGTTCCGTTGGCACCGAGAATCATTACCGACATATCGGACGGAGCAACCAGCCTGGCAAACTTTTCCGCTTGCAGAATCCTGGGGCTTGTTCGGTGAAACAGCTCCTTCTCTTTCCTGCGCACCGTAGCCACCGGGCGGAACACATCTTCCGCCAACTCCAGCAGATGCTCCCGGTGTACCGGTTTGGGCAGGTAATCCCTGGCTCCGAGCTTGATGGTACGCACCACATCCGAAACGGAAACATATTCCGTGGTCAGGATGAACGGGATGTCCTTCCTTTCCTTGCGCAACCATTCCAGCAGGGAAATGCCGTCCCCTTCAGGTAACCGCACATCCGACAATATCAGGTCGAACTGCGTTCTGCGTATCAACGAGCGTGCTATCGTCTCGTTCATGGCCGTCACGGCATCATAACCGGCCTGTGAGAGCCAGTCTTTCTGCATCTGTGACAGACCTACATTGTCTTCAACTATCAGTATTTTCCGTTTCATTCGTCACTCTTTTTATCTCGGCTTCCGCCACTTTAATCAGTATGGCGGCGTAATCCATAATCTGCCGGGTATGTTCATTCAATATCTTATCGTTTATAGTCTCGTTTTTCAGTAAAGCGCGATAAGCCGACAAGGCTTCTTCCATTTGCAGTAATTCCCACATCGGTTGCATCCGGTGGGTGATTTCACGCAATTTCTGCCTGTCACCGTTTTTCATTGCCGTACCGAGTTCCTCCCGGTCTTTTTCTGACTGGGATATAAAGGAAAGAAGCGTTTTTGATTTGTCGCTGACTTCAGAGAGTATCAGACTGAAATCGACGCTATGGGTCTCTTCCTGCCGGTTTCTTCTTATCGTTGAAAGCAGGCTGAGCAACTCGGAGGAAGAGAAAGGCTTGTAGATATAGTCTGTAAATCCGGCATGGAGAAATGCCTCCTTGTCACTGTCACCGCGTGCTGTCATGGCCACAACAGGTATGGTACGGGAGTTCCCGATATTTGAGTTCCGCAACAGAGTCAGCAGATCGAAGCCGTTGGTGCCCGGCATTTGGATGTCGGACAGCAGCAAGTCATAATCCTTGCCCCGCATTGCCTTTACGACCTCTTTGGAGGTGGCACAGGTTGTACAGTTCATTCCGTTACGCTCCAGCATCTCCTTTATCACATCCAGCAACATGGTGTCATCATCAATGACAAGTACATTTTGGGGCAGGTGCACCGGGTGTGGGATTATCCGGTTCTCGCTTTCTATCGGTTCATCCGTCATCTTCATGGGAAGTGTCACGCGGAAAGTACTGCCTTGGTCTATACTGCTTGTCACATTGATGGTTCCGCCAAGCAGGTTGACAAGTCCTTTCGTGATTGGCAGCCCCAATCCGAATCCATGGGCGTTGGCCACTGAACTCAAACGTTCGAACGGACGGAAGATACGGGAGAGCGTCTCCTCACTCATACCAATACCGGTATCTTTGACTTCTAACAGCAGCTCTCCTTCATGATAACAGGCATTCAGACTGATTGTACCGGCTTCCGTGAATTTGACTGCATTGCTGAGCAGGTTGTCTATAATCTGCTCGATACGGTCCACATCGCCGTAAAGTTTGACATCGGTATCCTTGAAATCGTGACAGAACAGGATTCCCTTGTTATTGACCACGTGGGAGAATCCGAAAACGGTACGTTCCAACAAGTCTTTAAGGCTGAACGGCACATCGTTGCGGGTTTCTTTGGCCTCGTTCAGACGGTACACGTCCAGCAGGTTGTTGAGCAAGTGTACCACGTGTTTACATACAATTCGGATGTTGTTCATGTGATTGTTCCTGCGTTTCTTTTCACGAGTATCCATAGCCAGTTCGGCACTCCCGCTGATGATGTTCAGCGGGGCGCGGATGTCATGGGAAATGGTCAGGATAATATTCTTCCGCATTTCCAGCAACGCATAGTTCTGTTCTATCGTTTCTTCCAGGCGTTTCCTGTTCCTTGCCTTAATCTTGATATCCCGTTGTATGATAAGATACAAGACAAACAACAGGATTATGGAGAAGATTATCAGGCCGGTTATTACAAGGGTGGAATGCTCGTATGAATCCTTCAAACGGACTTCTTTGTTCCGGAGGGCGGACAATGCCTGCTCATCCAGGCTTGTGATTAACGTGCGCAACTTACCGTTGAGTTCACGGTTATGCAACCGCAGACTGTCCGTATAGGTCTCGATGTTTCTTCTGCGTTCTTCCTGCAAGGAAATAAGCTCGTTCCCCCGTGCTCTCACTTTGGTATTAGCGGATGGCAATTGTACGGTTTCCTTGCCTCCGAATAATCCGGCTATCCCTTTTTTCTTGCGGGTGACAGTACGGGAGGTATTTGCTTGTGATGTGACAAGTGAATATTGGCTGGCCAGCAGGCTGTCGATTTGTTTTTGTTGCCGGAAAATCTCTTTCATCCGCAACAGATGTTCCTCTTTGTTGAGCAGTAGGGAACGGAGGGAATCCACTTGTTCCGGACGTACAAATTCCTTGCATTGTTCACGTAAAATTTGCAGCAGGGAATCCGCCTTCAGACGACGTGTACGGTATAACTCACAATCTTTATCTGTCCACGTCATGACGGATTCCCCGAAAGTAGCAAGCACGGTGATATGGCGATGGGTAGTGCTGATATTGCTTTGTGTCTGGAATATGGTTATCGACTCCTGCTCTATCTCCGCCACACGTTTACGCTCGTGTAAAACGATGGCGACCATACTACCGATAATCGCCATTAGAAGAAAATATCCTATGAATATCTTATGCTGCAATAGTAATTTCATTAGCTTTTGAGTCTTTATTATATACTATTGAGCCTTTACGATTCCGCTCAGCGGGTCGAACCGCATGGCTTGGTTGCTGAACAGCCGTTCGATATAACCGCTCCGGCGCATCTCCTCTGTTGGCATACAATGAAGTCCGGGGGTGTCTATGAGGGCTATTCTGTCGCTCAGGGAGAGGGCTATGTCGAGTTCGTGGGTGGAAAACAGGATGCACTTTCCTTCGTTATGGGCCAGCCGGGCGAGCAGCGAACAGAGTTCGTAACGGTTGGGCATGTCGAGGAACGAGGTAGGCTCGTCCAGCAGGATGATGGGTGTGGACTGTGCCAATGCGCGGGCAATCATGATGCGCTGGCACTCGCCGTCCGACATCCTGTCCATCGTGCGTTCCGCATAGTCCTCCATGCCTACCGAGGCGAGCGACCGCATAACGATCTCCGTGTCGGCCTTCTGCATCCTTCCTATCCAATTGGTATAGGGTGCGCGGCCGATAGCCACGACGTCCTCGCATTTGAGGTTGGCGATGCGAGTGCGCTCGGTCGTGACGAATGCCAGTGTTCTTGCCCTCTCTGCAACCCGCATATCGGCGGCGTTATGCCCGTCGAGCAGGATTCGACCGGCATAACGGCGGTTCAGTCCGGCGATGGCGCGGAGCAGCGTCGATTTGCCCGTGCCGTTGCGCCCGATAAGGGCTGTCAGTTTGCCTTTTTCTATGGTGGTTTCCACCTCGCAGAGCAAAGTTCGCTCGCCGTAGCCTATGGAAAAATCGTGTAACTCTATCATGCTGTAACGGATTTGTTGCGCAAGACCACCCACACCACAATGGGGATTCCCAGCAATGCGGTGATGGCGTTGATCGGCAGGGTGAACAGTTTGGAAACGAGGTCGCAAAGCAGCAGCACGGAAGCACCCGAAAGAACGGTTCCCGGCACGAGCACCCGATGGTCACTGTTGCGGAACAGCATCCGCGTGACGTGGGGCATGGCCAGCCCGATGAAACCTATCGGACCGCAAAAGGCGGTCACAGTGCCGGCTAGCAACGTCGTGGAGAGGAACAGCAGTCCGCGTGAGCGACGGACGTTCAGCCCCATCGTCATGGCATACTCCTCGCCGAACAGCAGCAGGTTGAGCGGCTTGATCGTCACCACCGCCAACAACAGTCCGGTGACAATCGACGGGATAAGCACTGTAAGCTGGTTGAGGGTCACATCGCCGAGCGACCCCATCGTCCAGACGACGAACATTTTCAAGGATTCATCGTTGGCAACATACTGCAATATTTGGACGACCGCACCGATTCCCGACGAGAACATCATGCCGAGAATCAGAATTACCATGATATCCTTGATGCGGTGTCCGACGGCGGCGATGACAACCAACACGATTGCCGCTCCGAGCC
>ERZ1504709.507-NODE-507-length-11751-cov-4.454343_pt1 | contig 11751 bp, 8 predicted proteins | sample MGYA00572390_ERZ1504709 | MGnify/ENA primary metagenome ERZ1504709 (study PRJEB39906, sample SAMEA3182114) | gut metagenome | biome: human; feature: gut; material: Stool; isolation source: human stools | place: Canada | collected 2013-06-10 ... | reverse complement strand
AACCGCCGTACACGGTTTTGCAGACCGCTGACTAAGCCACTCATCCAAGGAACCAATCTTTCTCGTTTGCGGTTGCAAAGGTAGTCATTTTTTTGAAACTACCAACTATTAACAGCATTTTTTCTTTATTTCTTTTTTACCGTCCCTGCATTCCGAGCGTTTCTTTTCGTACAATTGCTTTAATTCACAGCCTGTTGCACAATTCTCGCAAGGATTACGCTTTTCTCTTACTTTCATGAAAAAAGCATAAACACGCTGTCCGATACGGACGATACACAACAATAAAATGAGAGCTACCGCCCAATTTTGCCAATTACTCATCCAAACAGCCCCCCTATCTGATAAATTGCAAAGGACACCACCCATGCAATGACAGTAGTGTACACCGCTGCAAACAAAGCCCATTTCCAACTGCCCGATTCTCCTTTAATGGCCGCTAAGGTGGCGATGCACGGGAAATATATCAATACAAACACCATATAGCCAAAAGCCACCAACGGAGTAATCGGAATCCGTTCGCCCAAGCTCACCGCATCGGCTTCGGCATCATCTGCATACAGAACTCCCAGCGTACTTACCACCAGTTCCTTGGCCCCTACACCGGAAAGGATACCGACACCCAGTTTCCAATCAAAGCCTAACGGCGCTATCACCGGTTCCACAGCCTTGCCTATTCTGCCGATATACGAGTTTTCCTGCTGCTCGGCCACATCCTGATATGCATCGTGGTCCGGATAATACCCCAACGCCCATATCACAATGGAAGCCACCATGATGATACCTCCCATTTTGCGCAGATATTGCGCGCCTTTCTCCCAAGTATGGCGGAAAATGGACTTCGACGTCGGTATACGGTAAGGAGGAAGCTCCATAACAAACGGCGTGTCATCTCCCTTTACCAGAAAGCGACAGAAAAGCCGTGCCATAACCACAGCCAGTAAAATGCCGATAGCATAGATTATCAGCAATACCAAACTGGCATTGTTCGGGAAAAACGCCCCCACCAACAGCAAATAAATAGGCAAACGTGCACTGCACGACATCAGCGGATTGATAAGCATGGTCACCAGTCGGCTCTTCCGGTTTTCAATAGTACGCGAGGCCATAATAGCCGGTACATTGCAACCGAATCCCATAATCAGAGGGATAAAAGACTTGCCGTGCAGTCCCATCTTATGCATTATCTTATCCATGATAAAGGCGGCACGCGCCATATATCCGGAATCCTCCATCAAAGATATGAAGAAATATAGAATCAAGATATTGGGCAAAAAGACAATCCCCCCGCCTACACCGCCGATAATGCCGTCCACCAACAAATCCTTCAGCGGCCCTTCAGACATGTTGTCACGCACCAGACTGCCCAACGCACCTACCAGCCATTCAATGCCCTGCATGGGATAATCTCCCAAGATGAATGTTCCTTCAAACATCAGATACAGGAACAGAAAAAAGATGGGATACCCCCATACGCGATGCGTCACAATGGAATCTATCACACGCGTTGTACGTGTCGTATCCTCTTGCTTGTCCACATAGGTTTCGCGAAGCGCGCCGGCGATAAAACCGTATTTGGCATCTGTAATGGCCTGCTCGCTATCTTCGTTTATTGCATTGCGCAGGCGTTGCACTTCGCGGTTACGGACTTCAATAATATCCTTCCCATTGGGAAACTCCTGTACGGTCTTCTCCAAATCCTCGTCATTCTCCAGCAACTTAATAGCAAGAAAGCGCGTGGAGTATTTATACCGTATATTCTCGTTGACACTGATTATGCGTTTCACCTCTTCAATGCTCCGCTCCAATTCCGGCCCGTGATTGATGTGGATGTGGCGGTAGAAGCCTGCCGGATGCTCTTTCTCCTCCTTGTGAGTGCCAAAATCGTGGTCGGGTACATACTCCTTGTGCCAGTTGCGCAAATCATTCAGGATTTCGGCACGTATCTTACCTTTTTTATCCAGAAAATCACCACCCTCGTAAATACCGATGATAATATGGAAAAGCTGTTCTATGCCTTTTCCGGTGCGGCTGATGGTAGGCAGCATCGGCACGCCAAACAACTGGCCGAGTTTTACGTAATCCAACGTGTTCCCGCTTGCTTCCAGTTCGTCGTACATGTTAAGCGCGATAACCATGCGCACGTTCATGTCAATTAACTGGGTGGTGAGATACAGGTTCCGTTCCAGATTGGAAGAGTCCACCACATTAATAATGATATCCGGAGTTTCGTTGATGATGTGATGGCGCACATAAATCTCTTCGGGAGAATAGGCAGAAAGCGAATAAGTGCCAGGCAAGTCGACGATGCGGAAATGATACCCCTGAAAGTCAAAATACCCCTCTTTAGCATCTACGGTGACACCGCTGTAATTACCCACATGCTCGTGCGAACCCGAGGCGATGTTGAAAAGGGATGTCTTGCCGCAATTGGGATTACCCACCAAAGCGACATTGATGGTGCGGCGTTTTCCCAAAGCGATACGTTTCAGTTCCTCTTCGTCCAAACGCATATCTTCGCTCCACCCCTCGTGATAGTCGAGCTGCACGGACTCCCGACACATTTCCTTTTCACCGACAATCTCAATCATCTCAGCTTCCTGACGCCGTAAAGAGATTTCATATCCCATCACCTTATACTTGATGGGGTCTTTTAGAGGGGCGTTCAGCAACACCTCAACGGTTTTCCCCTTGATAAATCCCATTTCCACGATTCGCTTACGGAAACCTCCGTGTCCCAGCACTTTAACGATTACTCCCTTCTCACCGGTTTTCAATTCGGACAAACGCATAGTCTTCTGCCTTTTTTATTTTTGCCGCAAAGATAAAGGATAAGTCCGTATAGCGCAAATAATTTAGAATGTTTTTAAATAAGAGGTATCAAAGAGAGCCGATTCTGCATTGTAAGCAAGCTGACAACGGTCTGCCAAAGCAACCTTTCGGCACGGAAGTAACAAAATCCGGGAAGAAACATGTATATTTGCCGCTATGGAAAAGGAAAAAGTAGCACAATATATCAACCGGAAACAGCTTTTGCAACCGACAGACAAGGTACTTGTCGCCCTAAGCGGCGGTGCGGATTCCGTCGCTTTATTACGACTGTTGCAAGCATCGGGCTACGACTGCGAAGCTGCGCACTGTAATTTTCACCTGCGAGGTGCAGAATCCGACAGAGATGAGGCATTTGTCCGCCAACTGTGCGTAAAACAACAAGTGTCGCTACACACCGTCCACTTCGACACCGCGCGCACTGCCGAAGAACGGCATATCTCCATTGAAATGGCCGCACGCGAACTGCGTTACGGATGGTTTGAGGAAATACGGCAGAAAATCAATGCCGACGCCATTGCCGTAGCCCATCACCAGGACGACAGCGTGGAAACCCTCCTGCTGAACCTGATACGTGGTACGGGCATCAACGGGTTACGGGGAATACGCCCCAAAAACGGGCACATCGTACGTCCGCTGCTTTGCCTGGAACGCAAAGAAATCATCAGTTATCTGAACCGCATAGGGCAGGATTACGTAACAGACAGCACCAATCTGCAGGATGAATACACTCGTAACAAAATACGCTTGAACCTGTTGCCCATGATGCAGGAAATCAACCCATCCGTCAAAGAAAGCATTCTCAATACCGCCGAGCATCTGGATGGCGCATCCGCCATATATAAACAAGGGATAAACGAAGGCATAAAACGGGTGCGGACAGCAGAGGGCATCTGCATCGAGAGACTGATGCAGGAACCGGCCCCCGCAACATTACTGTTTGAAATCCTATACCCGCTCGGCTTTAACACCGCCCAAATCGGAGACATATACCGTTCGCTGGAAGGACAGCCGGGAAAAATCTTCACTTCGGAACATTGGTGCATTGTGAAAGACCGCGAATATCTGCTGATTGAAGCACACCGACAACCCATACAACCCGCACTGGCAATGGAAGAGTATGCCTTTACCCCGGACTTTGTCATTCCCCGCGACAAGAGCACTGCCTGCTTTGATGCGGACAAACTGACACATCCTCTCCTTCTGCGCCCCTGGCGACAAGGGGACTCTTTTATTCCATTCGGCATGAAAGGCCGGAAAAAAGTAAGCGACTATATGACCGACCGGAAGTTCTCCCTTTTGCGCAAAGAGCAGCAATGGGTATTATGTTGCGGCGAAGAGATTATCTGGCTGATAGGTGAAAGAACGGACAACCGTTTCCGCATCGATGCCTCTACAAAACGGGTACTCACAGTCCGGCTTCTTCCCGCCGGGGACAGTCCTGCCACACCCTAAGACCCAAGCGGTATAACTCTGCATCCGAAGAATACCCCATTATCCATTTCATCTTTAGGTTAGAGATACAGAACTTTAACCTAAAAACGGCTCTCTCCAGCCTAAAGACACCCATCTTCAGGCCGGAGATAAAGTTCTTCTCCTATATTTACCGGCTTCTTACCTGAAGAGAACATCTATCCTCTCCGACAAGAATCCTTCTCCTTAAGAGCCTGCTTAAATATTCTTCAGCATTCCTTGTTTGAAGATATTTTCTATTTTTATTCGTCACATACCCCGTTATGCTTTTTATAAAAACAAAAAACAGACCGGATAGAGCTTCAAAAGAAGCTGAAAATACTCTTTGAACTCAATTTATGCCTGAAGGCAGATATGTCAGAACCTACTTACAAGATAATTCTATTTTCCTTCTGCTTCTTAAAGCAATCGGCAAGCAAGGCGGCAAACGGCGTATCAAAAGTACGGGCCTTTTGCGGACACCCTTTTACACAAGCACAGCAGCGAATACACTTTTCCACATCGGTGCTACACTCATCGCCTTTCGCGATGGCGCCTGCCGGACAATGCTTCACGCAGTATCCGCAATGGTCGCAAAGTTCTGTGTCGACAGCTGGAATACGCGGCATAGGAACTCCACTTTTGCGCAGTTTCACCACCTTCCGCAAGAAACGGAATAACGGAAAAAATGCCTGACGGGGACGTTGAATACGGTTGACGTCAACGGCATAGAGCTTATCCATGTCGACTGCCGCTTCGATTTTAGTCCGTATCTTAGCGCCGAAAGTTTCTGCAAACTGCAAGTCATCTGCATCCGGCCGCCCTGCAGCTATGGGATTTTGCTGCGTACTGTACGAATGCTCGCCTACAAACGTAGCACCGGCAATCACTTTAAATCCTCTGTCCGATGCAAATGCGTCCAACTCCACCAATGCTTTTTCATAGGCACGGTTACCATACACAGCAACCAGCACCGCCGGAGCGCCGGAAGCATGAACGTCTTTCATCCGCTCCAATGCCGGGGGGGGCCACCTTCCCGCCATAGACGGGGACGGTTATCACCGTCAAGGTGCTTTCAGGAATTTCCAATTTGCCGGCCGGGTGGAAAGTAAGGTCTGTCCGGGCAACATCGGAAATGCCCGTACCGCGAACAATCGCCTCGCCCACTTGTTTAGAGGTATGGGTAGGCGAAAAAGTAATCAAACGAACTGCATATATATTCATAAATCTGTTTCTTATATAATAATGAAACAAAGATAGACTTTTAAAATTAAAAAAAAGACGATTTATTTATGAAACCAAAAATTATTATTACCTTTGTGCCATTGAAACATTCTGCAACTCCTTGCTGAGGTGAGGATTGTTAGTCAGATTTCCGGTTCAATAACAAATATCCCTATTAAATCATAATTTACAAAAGGTAGACTTACCGATATAAGTAAAAACCATTCACACATATACTATATGTATAATATCATTCAATTAAACGACAAAAATTTGTCGGAACTGCAAGCTATTGCCCAAGAACTGGGTATCAAAAAAACAGACTCTCTCAAAAAAGAAGAACTCGTTTACAAGATACTTGACGAACAAGCCATTGCTGGAGCAACCAAGAAAGTAGCAGCCGACAAATTAAAAGAAGAACGTAAAGGGGACAAGCAAAAACGTTCTCGCGTAACGGTCAAGAAAGAAGCAGCGGACAAGGTATTCACAGCCAACAAGAACGGTGAACTCACAAAAGGGAAAACCGAAGAGGCACCTGCCGTACAAGCTTCCGTACAAGCAGCAGAGGCGGCTAAAGAATCGGCCGTAGCCGCAACTCCCGCAGCAGAGACTGAAGTTCCCAAACGCAAACCGGGACGTCCGCGCAAAGTAAAACAAGAAGCGGCTCCCGTAGCGGAAGCACCTAAAACCGTTCTGGCAGAAACTAAAGCAGAAACTACAGAGCCGAAAAAAGCAGAACCCAAGAAAATTGTTGCAGCCCCCCAGCCTACACCGGATGAAAGTCCTGTCTTGCCGGAAGCAGAAGATGACTTTATCCCCATCGAAGATTTGCCAACCGAAAAAATAGAACTGCCGTCAGAGCTCATCGGCAAATTCGAAGCTACCAAAGCAGAAACTCCCGTTCCTGCAACAGAGCAACCGCAACAACGCTCTCGTCTTCGCCTCCGCGATAACAATACGCCATACAACAATCGTAACAATAACAACCAGCGTCCTGCACAACAGCAGCAACGTCCTGCACAACAACAGAACAACAACGAGAATTATGTTGCTCCCGAACGCAAGCCGGCAATAGAACGTGAAAAGGCGTACGAATTCGATGATATACTCACAGGAACCGGCGTATTGGAAATCATGCAGGACGGTTATGGATTCCTGCGCTCATCCGATTATAACTACCTTTCTTCTCCCGATGATATCTACGTTTCACAATCACAAATCAAACTGTTCGGCCTGAAGACCGGTGATGTAGTGGAAGGTGTTATCCGTCCCCCCAAGGAAGGAGAGAAATATTTCCCACTGGTAAAAGTATCCAAGATTAACGGACGTGACCCGGCTTTTGTACGCGACCGTGTACCGTTCGAACATCTCACCCCGCTCTTCCCGGACGAGAAATTCAAACTTTGCAAAGGCGGATATTCCGACTCCCTGTCTGCCCGCGTAGTAGACCTCTTTGCGCCCATTGGTAAAGGCCAGCGTGCATTAATCGTAGCACAGCCCAAAACCGGTAAGACTATCCTGATGAAGGATATCGCCAACGCCATTGCAGCCAACCATCCGGAAGTGTACATGATTATGCTGTTGATTGATGAACGTCCGGAAGAAGTTACCGACATGGCCCGTACCGTAAATGCAGAGGTTATTGCCTCTACTTTCGACGAACCGGCAGAACGTCACGTGAAAATAGCAGGCATTGTGTTGGAGAAAGCCAAAAGAATGGTAGAATGCGGACATGACGTTGTTATCTTCCTTGACTCCATAACACGTTTGGCACGTGCCTACAACACTGTTTCCCCGGCTTCGGGTAAAGTATTGTCCGGAGGTGTGGACGCCAACGCACTGCACAAACCGAAACGTTTCTTCGGTGCTGCCCGCAACATCGAAGGCGGTGGTTCGCTCACCATCCTTGCTACGGCGCTTATAGATACCGGTTCCAAAATGGACGAAGTAATCTTTGAAGAGTTCAAAGGCACTGGTAATATGGAACTGCAACTCGACCGCAACCTGTCCAACAAGCGCATCTTCCCGGCTGTCAATATCGTTGCTTCCAGCACTCGTCGCGATGACTTGCTGCAAGACAAACAAACGCTGGATCGCATGTGGATTCTCCGCAAGTATCTTGCTGATATGAATCCGATAGAGGCAATGGACTTCGTAAAAGACCGTTTGGAAAAAACCAAAGACAACGATGAATTCCTGATGAGCATGAACGGTTAAATACCTACACGGAAAAGAACCAATAAGATATAAAAGCAAACATTTGAAAAAGAGCGGAATAACTTATGCTATTCCGCTCTTTTTCAATGTTATTATATAATAAAAAGCAAAAGCATGGAGAATAAGCATGATTTCAGTCTTCCCATCAGTTGGAACGGAATATTTTATGCTTCAAGGCAATCTGCCGCAAAGCCGTAATAATATTCTATCCTTAAAAGAAGGCAGTTACAGGTATTTTTTGTACTTTTGCGCCTCAATAAGAGTAATTTGTAATTTAGTAATTGTAATTAGATACTATGTTCGATAATTTAAGCGAGAGACTTGAGAGGTCGTTTAAAATTTTGAAGGGTGAAGGTAAAATCACCGAAATTAATGTAGCAGAAACGCTGAAAGACGTGCGTAAAGCACTTTTGGATGCTGACGTAAACTATAAGGTTGCCAAGAGTTTTACCGATACCGTTAAGGAAAAAGCTTTAGGACAAAACGTGCTGACAGCTGTAAAACCCAGCCAGTTAATGGTAAAAATCGTACACGATGAGTTGACACAACTCATGGGTGGCGAAACTGCGGAAATCAATATTGATTCCAAACCGGCTGTTATTTTGATGTCCGGTCTGCAAGGTTCCGGTAAGACCACTTTCTCCGGAAAGTTGGCACGCATGCTGAAAACCAAAAAGAACCGGAAGCCCTTATTAGTGGCTTGCGACGTTTACCCCCCCGCCGCTATCGAACAGTTGCGCGTACTGGCAGAGCAGATCGAAGTGCCCATGTATTCCGAACCTGATAGCAAAGACCCGGTGAGCATAGCCCAAAACGCCATACAGGAAGCTAAAGCCAAAGGATATGACCTCGTAATCGTCGATACAGCTGGTCGTCTGGCCGTAGACGAAGAGATGATGAACGAAATCGCCGCCATCAAATCCGCCATCAATCCGAATGAAATCTTGTTCGTAGTGGATTCCATGACCGGACAGGATGCCGTAAACACAGCCAAAGAATTCAACGAACGTCTGGACTTCAATGGTGTGGTATTGACTAAGTTGGACGGTGACACTCGCGGTGGTGCCGCCCTTTCTATCCGTACTGTAGTAAACAAGCCTATCAAGTTTGTAGGAACCGGCGAAAAGCTGGACGCTATCGACCAATTCCACCCTGCCCGTATGGCAGACCGTATTCTGGGTATGGGCGACATCGTGTCATTGGTAGAGCGTGCACAAGAACAATATGATGAAGAAGAAGCCAAACGTCTGCAAAAGAAAATTGCGAAGAACCAGTTTGACTTCAACGACTTCCTGAGCCAGATTGCACAAATCAAGAAAATGGGTAACTTGAAAGAACTCGCTTCCATGATACCAGGGGTAGGCAAAGCTATCAAGGATATCGATATTGACGACAATGCTTTCAAAAGCATCGAAGCGATTATCTACTCCATGACTCCGGAAGAACGCAGCAACCCGGCCATCCTAAACGGCTCACGCCGCCAGCGTATCGCCAAAGGCAGCGGCACGAACATTCAGGAAGTAAACCGTTTGCTGAAACAGTTCGACCAGACCCGTAAAATGATGAAAATGGTGACCGGCAGCAAAATGGGCAAGATGATGCCGAAACTGAAACGATAAGAAAGAAAAATATCCTGCATATAAATCCCGCTAATTTCATAGTTCGAATGAAATCAGCGGGATTTTTGCTTTATTCGGTTATTTGCCCTATTTTTGCGAATAATGCCATGCAAATAATAACTAATACAATAATATTAAATATGACACTAATTGACGGAAAAGCAATTTCCGAACAGGTAAAACAGGAAATTGCAACAGAAGTAGCTGAGATAGTGGCACGCGGCGGAAAACGCCCGCATTTGGCAGCTATCCTTGTAGGACACGACGGTGGCAGCGAAACCTATGTAGCAGCCAAAGTAAAAGCTTGTGAAGTATGCGGATTCAAGTCCTCGCTCATTCGTTATGAGACAGATGTAACGGAAGAAGAGCTGCTGGTGAAAGTGCGCGAACTGAATGAGGATGCAGATGTAGACGGTTTTATCGTCCAGCTGCCTTTGCCAAAACATATATCGGAACAAAAAGTGATTGAAACAATCGACTACCGCAAAGATGTGGATGGCTTCCATCCTATCAATGTAGGACGTATGTCCATAGGATTGCCTTGTTACGTTTCCGCAACTCCTAACGGAATTCTCGAATTACTGAAAAGATACAAAATAGAAACTTCCGGAAAGAAATGCGTTGTACTGGGGCGCAGCAATATCGTAGGCAAACCCATGGCTGCCCTAATGATGCAAAAGGCTTATCCCGGTGACGCCACAGTAACCGTTTGCCACAGCCGCAGTAAAGACCTGGTAAAAGAGTGCCAAGAAGCCGATATTATCATCGCAGCTATGGGACAACCTAACTTTGTAAAAGCGGAAATGGTGAAAGAAGGCGCAGTTGTCATTGACGTAGGTACTACCCGTGTACCGGACGCAACCAGAAAATCCGGTTTCAAGCTGACCGGTGATGTCAAGTTCGATGAAGTAGCTCCCAAATGTTCATTCATCACTCCCGTACCCGGTGGTGTAGGTCCCATGACCATTGTCTCTTTAATGAAGAATACATTGTTGGCAGGCAAGAAAGCTATTTATCAATAATAAGGATGATGAAAGCGCTCATCTCCCTTATCTTTCTACTATATAGCGCAACCCTTTCCTCACAGGAAAGGATTACGCTATTATTTGTAGGAGACTTAATGCAACACCGGGCGCAAATAGATGCCGCCCGCACTTCCAACGGGAAATATGATTATTCTCCTTGTTTCTCCCTTGTAAAGGAAGAAATCTCCCGTGCCGATATTGCAATAGGTAATCTTGAAGTGACTCTCGGTGGAAAACCTTATCAAGGCTATCCTACTTTCAGTGCACCCGACGAATATCTGCAAGCTATCAAAGATGTCGGATTCGACGTTCTTCTCACAGCAAACAATCATTGCCTGGATCGCGGCAAGGCTGGATTGGAACGAACTATCACACAAATCGAATCATTTTCCATACCCTATGCAGGTACTTACCGGAACGCTATAGAACGTAAACAACTCTATCCTCTCTTCATCCGGAAAAAAGGTTTCTGCATAGCCATACTCAACTACACTTACGGCACTAATGGAATCAAGGTATCTGCACCCAACATCGTCAATTACATTGACAAAAAAACAATTCTAAAAGACATACATAGCGCCCAAGCCGTACGTCCGGATGCTATTATAACCTGTATACATTGGGGAGAAGAATATCAATCACTCCCGAACCGTGAGCAATGCGAGCTTGCAGACTGGTTGCTGAAACAGGGGGTGACCCATATTATCGGTTCGCATCCGCACGTAATCCAGCCTATGGAATTACGCACGAACGGCAATCAACAGCATGCCATCGTCTATTCTTTAGGAAACTTCATCTCTAATATGAGCGCTGCAAATACAGACGGTGGACTCATCTTTACGCTGCAACTTGAAAAATATCCTCTCCCCAAGCCCATCCGTCCATTACCAAACCATTCAAGTCATTCACCGTCGCCCGAATCTTTTGCCTATTCTTTTCCATTCGCCCGTGTCGTTCGATGCGGATACACTTTAGTATGGACCGGCCGCCCTACTCTCACCGGAGAAAAAAATTACATTTTATATCCTTCTTACTCACCACACAGCCGTTTGCCGCAATCAGCCCGTAACCGTCTGAATATCTTCATTAAAAACACTCGAAAGTTCCTGGTACAGCATAATACGGAAATTTATGAAAATAATAAATAGCTATTTTTTTGCAAAAAAAACGCCAAAACATTTGTAATATCAAAGATTATCCATATCTTTGCACCGCATTTAAGAAATGCAACAACATGGTGACTGTAGTTCAGTTGGTTAGAGCGTCAGATTGTGGTTCTGAATGTCGAGGGTTCGAGTCCCTTCAGTCACCCAAGAAAAAGAGGAATTTCAGTGATGATTTTCGGGTCAACGTAACAATCTGAGGGATTTTATATTTAAGCATATAAT
>ERZ1504709.482-NODE-482-length-12288-cov-2.959127_pt1 | contig 12288 bp, 8 predicted proteins | sample MGYA00572390_ERZ1504709 | MGnify/ENA primary metagenome ERZ1504709 (study PRJEB39906, sample SAMEA3182114) | gut metagenome | biome: human; feature: gut; material: Stool; isolation source: human stools | place: Canada | collected 2013-06-10 ... | reverse complement strand
GTAAATGGCATGACGATGCTGAAAGAAGACGGAAAACTGACTCCGAACTTCTGGCGTGCTCCGACCGACAACGATATGGGAGCCAACCTGCAAAACAAATATGCCGCCTGGAAAGAACCGGGATTGAAACTGGTTTCTCTGACAAACAAAATCGAAAACGACATGGCTACTGTCAATGCCGAATACACGATGGATGCAGTAAAAGCCAAATTGTATCTGACTTATACGATCAACAACGAAGGCGCAGTGAAAGTCACACAGAAAATGGTAGCCGACAAATCGGCTGAAGTTTCCGATATGTTCCGCTTCGGCATGCAGATGCAGATGCCTAAATGCTTGGATCAGATCAACTATTACGGCAGAGGTCCGATCGAGAACTATTCCGACCGTAACAACGTCACCGACCTGGGTAATTACAGACAGACTGTAGACGAACAGTTCTACTCTTATATCCGCCCGCAGGAAACAGGAACCAAAACGGATATCCGTTGGTGGAAACAGACCAACAAAGGCGGTAACGGACTCATGTTCATTTCGGAAGCTCCGTTCTCGGCTTCAGCCTTGAATTATTCGATCGAATCACTTGACGACGGAGTACAGAAAGACCAGAGACACTCCGAACTTGTACCTCAGGCAAACTACACCAATATGTGTATTGACAAGGTACAAATGGGATTGGGTTGCGTCAACAGCTGGGGAGCGCTTCCACTGGAACAATACCGTATCCATTACGGAGATTATGAATTCTCTTTCATCATGAAACCGATTCAATCTAATTTATAAACAGCAATAAATGAAGGGAGCTGTCCCCGCATTTCCATTCAAGAAGCGGGGACAAGTTCCTATTTTTACAAAAATTGGTAAAAAAGCATAATCACTATGCATATTTCGTTAAATAGTGGGTGCAAACTTTTATTTTATGTAGAAAAAGACTACTTTTATTGCCGATTTTTAAATCTAATTCAGGACTAATTGTAAAATCGTTTACCATAAAAACAAATGGCTACTAACAACAATTCTAATCGCTATCCTTCCGAAAAAGGGAGATTTTTCAAAGGAAAAACCTTCATTCTTTTGGTCGGATTACTTCTCGGGGCAGGCATTATGGTTGCCGTATATAAAACATCCGTTTATTTTTCTTCCGATGAATCCTGTATGATGTGCCATGTTCATCCTCATGCGGAAGACAGCTGGAAGCTCTCCAAACACGTAAATAACGGAAGCGGCGTTAAAACACATTGCGTGGCTTGTCACCTTCCGCCTCAAAGCGACACCTGGAATCATTATACGGCTAAAGCCAAATTGGGATTGAAAGACGTATGGTCCTTCATGACAAAAGACAGTGCGGATTTCGACTGGAACACCAAGTCGGAACTGGAACATGCCGTCAAATATATTCCGAACGAATCCTGCAAGGAATGCCATCAAAACTTGTTCCCGGAAGGGATTAACCAGGACGGCATTACCGCTCACCTTTATTATGACGAAAACGAAAAGAAACTGGATTTACAGTGTATCAGCTGCCACCTCGACGCCGGACACTATAATCCGGATTATAAACACGGCAAATTAACAGGTATTCCCGGAGCCGCCACGGCTACTGTTGATACCAGCCTTTATTTCAAGACGGCGACACCTGTCACATCTTTTACCGATTATACGGAACAAATTCCGGGTACGGCCGTTGCATTCAAAATGGTCGCCATTCCGGGCGGTACATTCAAAATGGGTAGCACCGATAAAGAACCGTTCCATAAGGCAGATGAAGCTCCGGTTCGAAACGTTACGGTCAGTCCGTTCTTTATGGCTGAAGTAGAAGTGACGTGGGATCAGTATTGGGCATTCTACGGACAAACCATGAGTGAAGGACGTACTCCGCCCGAAACCGTATATGCAAATAACAGCAATCCGGATGTCGATGCCATTTCCGGCCCGACTCCTCCGTTCGGATTCCCCGACCAGGGATGGGGCGCAGGTGACCGTCCGGCTATCACGATGACACACTATGCTGCAGAAACATTCTGCCAGTGGCTGTCCAAACAAACAGGGAAAAAATACCGCCTGCCGACCGAGGCAGAATGGGAATATGCAGCCCGTGGAGGAACGGAAACTCCTTATTTCTTCACCGGGAACCCGAAAGATTTTTCAGACCAGGGATTCTGGCGTAAGTTCTTCGATGCAAAAACAGACAGCATCAGTTCATTCGTGATTTACGCGAAGAACAGCAAAACAGAACTCAAGAGCCGGGCGAAGTGAAAGCGAACCCGTTCGGTTTGAAGAATATGTTGGGTAATGTAATGGAATATTGTGCCGACAAATATGATCCGAAGGCTTACAGCAAAGGGGGCGATAACGTGACCAACCCGTTAATCACAGAAGGAGAAGAATGGGTTGTACGCGGCGGTAACTACACTTCCGATGCGGCAGACGTTCGTTCTGCAGCCCGCGATTATACAAAGCATGATGCCTGGTTGAAGACTGATCCGCAACAACCGAAGAGTATCTGGTGGTATTCGGATATCCGCGGTATCGGTTTCCGTGTGGTTTGCGAACCGGACCCGGCAATTGGAGCGAAATAACAGATGTTTAATTGATACCTAAAAATTACTATATCATGAAGAAAGAAAACAGTATTAGCAGAAGATCGTTTTTAAAAAGTACAGCTATGGCCGGAGCACTGGGTGCAATCGGCACAGGTAGTGCAAGTGTATTAACCTCATGTGCAGGCGGCGGCGAAAGTGCAGCTGCAAACAAACCTCTGAAAGAACCTGGAACTTATTATATTCCGGAATTGCCAGATAAGGCTACTGACGGAAAAGAACTGAAAGCCGGTGTTATCGGTTGTGGCGGACGCGGTTCCGGTGCAGCAGAAAACTTCTTGGATGCTGCAAACGGCGTGACAGTCGTTGCCGTTGCCGATACATTCAAAGAACGTGTAGACGCTTTGGCCGACAAGCTGAAAGAAAAAGGATGTAATATTCCTGAAGACAAACGTTTCGTTGGTCTGGATGCATACAAACAATTGATCGATAGCGGTGTCGATGTTGTCATTATTGCAACTCCTCCCGTATTCCGTCCGGTACATTTCCAATATGCGGTTGAAAAAGGCAAACATTGTTTCCTGGAAAAACCGATTTGTGTCGACCCGGTAGGCTATCGTACGATTATGGCAACCGCCAAACAGGCTCAGGCAAAGAATCTATGTGTCGTAACAGGTACACAGCGTCATCACCAGCGCAACTATGTCGAATCTTACAAGAAGATCATGGAAGGTGCTATCGGTGAAATTACGGGTGGTGTAGTTTACTGGAATCAGAGCATGTTGTGGTTCCGCGAACGTCAGAAAGACTGGAACGATTGCGAATACATGATCAAGGACTGGGTAAACTGGAAATGGTTATCCGGAGACCATATCGTGGAACAGCATGTGCACAACATCGATGTATTCACATGGTTCAGCGGCTTGAAACCGGTTAAGGCTGTCGGTTTCGGTTCTCGCCAACGCCGTATCACGGGCGACCAGTATGATAACTTCAGCATCGATTTCACAATGGAAAACGGCATCCACTTGCATAGTATGTGCCGCCAGATTGATGGTTGTGCCACTAACGTCAGCGAATTTATCCAAGGAACAAAAGGTTCTTGGAACAGTGCTGAAATGGAAATCAAGGACAATGCAGGTAACGTCATCTGGAAATACGATGGTGAAGCAGAAAAGAACGCACATACACAGACAAATCCATATGTATTGGAACATGTAAACTGGGTAAACTGCATCCGTGGCGGCAAACCTATCGAACAGGCTTCAGAAACAGCTGTTGCCAACATGGCTGCTATCATGGGACGTGAATCAGCATACACCGGTGCAGAAACGACATGGGATGCAATGACTGCTTCTCCTCTGGATTATACTCCGAAAGACCTGAACTTAGGCAAGATGGATATGAGTGGATTTACAGTTCCGGTTCCAGGAAAACCTCGTGATGAAAAGAAAAAATAAAATATGGCACTGAACAGAAGAAACTTTTTAAGAGCAACTCTGGCAGGCGCGGCTGTTGCAGCCGGTAGTTCAGCTTTTGCTGCCTGTGGCGGCAAGGCTGCTTCTACAGAAGGTTGTCCGGCAGAAAAGGGATCATGTCCAAACAGCAAAGCCGAGTTGAAGATATCCTTTCAGGAAGGGATTGCACCGGGAGCTAATCTCAACGAGAAATTTGACTTGATGGAAAAGTTAGGTGTCGTTGGTTTCGAACCGGGCGGACGTGGCCTGAAAGATCGTGTAAAAGAGATCAAGGAAGCACTAAACGGACGCAACATCAAAGTGAGCGCCATCTGTGCTGGTTTCCAGGGGTTCATCCTCTCGACAGATCCGGCTATCCGCAAGCAGTGCATGGACACGATGAAAGAGATCATTGCTCCTGCAGGCGAACTGGGTTCTACGGGTGTGATCATCGTCCCGGCTTTCAACGGTCAAAAACCGGCTATGCCTCATACGCAGGAAACGCGGGATTTCTTATGCGAACAATTCAATGAAATGGGTAACTTTGCAAAAGAGCACGGGACTACAGTTATCTTTGAACCGCTCAACAGGAAAGAAGCATTCTATCTTCGTCAGGTAGCGGATGCAGCTTCCATCTGCCGCGACATCAACAATCCGGGTGTACGCTGTATGGGTGACTTCTGGCACATGACTTGGGAAGAGACTTCCGACATGGGAGCTTTCCTTTCTGCAGGCGAATATCTGCAACACGTGCACGTTGCCAGCCGTAAACGCCGCAGCATGCCGGGTGAAGACGGAGAAGCAGATAACTACGTTAACGGCTTCAAGGGCCTGAAGATGTTGGATTACGACAAATATGTAAGTTTCGAATGCGGATGCCAGGGAGACCGGAACATTTTGGTCCCTGCCGCAGTGGAACTATTACGAAAACAATGGGAAGAAGCATAAAATATGCCATTAGTATATCCTAATATGCAAATGAGTGAGGTGGTGGAAGAGCACCCCTCACTCATTCCTGTCATTAACCGTTTTGGAATCCGCCTGGGCTTAGGCGACAAATCGGTAAAGGCGATTTGTGAAGAATACCGGCTGGATACCGACTTCCTCTTGACGGTAATCAACACGTTTCTCAACGAGGAATACTTCCCGGAAAAGAAGCTACAAACTTTCCATACTTCACAGATTATCGATTATCTGACTAAAACCAACCAGTATTACCAACGCTATCAAATCCCGAATATAGAAAGGCATCTCGGTTCATTCATATCGATGAGTACGCCGGGAAACAACACGCTCAACCTGATCGGAAAGTTTTTCTCATCCTTCAAAGAAGAACTGACCTCACGAATCGAAAAAGACGACCGGGTCTGGTTCCCCTATTGCCTGTCATTAAGCGAAAAACTGAAAGATTATCCATCTTCCGGGCAGGTCGAAGCATTGCACCTCGGAACGGAACAGCGATTGGAAGATCCGATAGAGGCCTTGTTGGCGGATCTGAAAAGCATCATGGTCAAGCATCTTTCCGGCGACTATAACGAGAACTTATGCTACGCCGTCATATTTGCCATCAGCAGTTTGGAAAAAGATATCAAACAACACAACCGCATCCGCTACCGGATATTGACACCGATGGTTTCGGCTATGGAAAAGTTGTGTATTTAACAAACAGCCGGATGCATCGCAACAAGCAAATAGCAATCATATTACCCGACACGCTACAAAGCATCGGCCTGCAAAGCATGCTGACCGACTATTTTCCACCGGTAGAGATCAGCCACTACCCTACGTTCGAGGCATTATCGACTTCCGGCAACGATACGTTCGACTACTACTTTACAAATGCCGCTTTATTTGTCCTCTATGCAGACTTTTTCCTTCCCCGCCGGAGCAAGACGATGGTCCTGATCGACGGAACCGAAGGCGAAGTGGGACTATCGGCAACCAGCCATATCACGATCAAGGCCTCGCAGGAAGTCATCATCGAGCAGTTGGAACAACTTTTTACCGGAGAAAACAACAGTATTTCCAGCGACAACAACAAGGAACTGTCCACCCGCGAAACGGACGTCCTCCAATTAATCGTCAAAGGCAGCACCAACAAAGAAATTGCAGACAAGCTGAACATCAGCCTGAACACAGTTCTCAGCCATCGCAAGAACATCACGACCAAGCTCGGCATCAAAACAGTATCGGGACTTACCTTCTATGCCATCATGAACGGCATTATTTCAGGCGACGACATCGAACTTTAAAATCACTACATGTAGTGATTGATTCCCATTCATCTTTACCGTTCCTTTGCAACCGTAAAATACTAATAGTTTACAATTAATACGATGAATCAACGCTATCTGTATGTCCTTGTCGCAGGCGCGCTTACGTGTTTGCAACCGATTAAAGCCGAACGGGTGAATGAAAATGTGAACGACACGATCAAGACCTATAATATAGGTGAGGTGATCGTCACTTCTTCCACAAAGGAGACGAACGATCTCCGCACGCTTCCGGGAGCCGTTTCCATCCTCTCGCCCCAAGCGATAGCAACCAGGCAGATAGATGCTCTCAAGGATATCAGCGCTTTCGTCCCCAACCTTTATATGCCGGACTACGGTTCGAAAATGACTTCGGCCATTTATATACGCGGAATCGGAGCGCGTAGCAGCGGGCAATCCATCGGATTATATGTCGACAATGTCCCCTATCTGGATAAAAGCGCTTTCGATTTCGAGCTGAACGATATCCAACGCATCGAAGTTTTACGGGGACCGCAGGGAACCCTCTACGGACGTAACGCAATGGGGGGCATCGTCAATATCTACACCCTCTCCCCCTTCGATTACCAGGGGACAAAAGTCACGATGTCGATGGGCAATTACGGGGCGGCAAAAACCAAAGTGTCCCAATACAGCAAGATCGGAGAAAACGTCGGGATCTCGTTAAACGGGTATTACGACCGTAACGACGGCTTTTTCATCAACGAATATAACGGCACAAAGGCCGATAAGGAGGAATCGGCAGGCGGCCGATTCAAATTAGAGGGGTATATTACGGACCATCTGAAGGCGCAATATACATTCAACTATGACTATGTAACGCAAAAAGCCTTCCCCTACGGGCAGTACGACCCGCAGACCGGGACTGTGCAGCCGATCCGCATCAACGATCCGAGTTCCTACTGGCGCCGCACGCTGAACAACAGCCTGTATCTGGAATGGAAAACAGACCGTTTCGTCCTCTCTTCCACCACGGCCTACCAATATCTGAAAGACGACATGAAGATGGACCAGGACTATACGGAACAGTCTGTTTTCACCCTTCACCAAAAGCAGAAACAATATGCCTGGAGCGAAGAACTGGCGATCAAATCCAATACAAAAAGCAATTACCAATGGAGCTTCGGCGCCTACGGTTTTTATAACAGCCTGAACACCGACGGTCCGGTCGTCTTCAAGAAAGACGGGCTGACGGGCATTTTGCAGAAAGCGTTCGACGACATACTGGCGAATAACCCAAAAGCACCGAAGCTTACTGTCCAGGGGGACGAACTGAACCAGATTTATTTCCCCGGAAACTTCGACACGCCGACCTACGGCTTCGCGGCTTTCCACCAATCGACCTACAATAACCTCTTTGTCGAAGGGCTTTCCATCACCGCCGGTATCCGCCTGGATTACGAGAAAGCGAACCTGGACTATCATTCAGCAGTAGACAGCATGAAGATCGGTGTGGAAATGGGCCCGATGAAAATGACGCTACCGGTCACGACGACTATGGACGGCAACATCTCACAGGATTTCCTGCAAGTATTGCCGAAGGTTTCGCTCCGTTACCAGTGCACACCCGAAACATTCACGTATGTCTCGGTCGCCAAAGGATACAAGACAGGAGGTTATAACGTGCAGATGTTCGGCGATCTGGTCCAGGCACAAGCCAAATACGACCTGATGTCGAAGTTCGCACCCGACAAGGCCGAGCAGCCGGGCGAAGTGAAAGACATCGCTTCCTATAAACCGGAACACAGCTGGAACTACGAAGCAGGCATCCGCAGCGAACTGGTCCGGGGCAGGCTGAGTGCGGAACTGACCTTCTTCTACATGGACATCCGCGACCTCCAACTCACCAGCTTTGCCGAGAACGGCAGCGGGCGCATGATCACCAACGGAGGAAAGGCGAACAGCTACGGTGTGGAACTGAGCCTGCGCAGCCGTATCACGGACGGACTCACCGCAGACCTCAACTACGGTTTTACCCGTGCCACTTTCCGCGATTACATCTTCACGGACAAGGACGAGAACAGCCAGATCGTGAAAACGGACTGCAAGGATAATTTCATTCCTTACACGCCACGCCACACCGTCAGCCTGGGATTGCAATACACGAAACTACTCCACCGGAAGATGATTGACCAGTTCATCGTATCCGCCCAGTTCACCGGAGCAGGCAAGATCTTCTGGACGGAGAAGAACGACATCAGCCAGCCGTTCTACGGCCTCGTCAATGCCAAAGTGGGCATCCGCAAGGGAATCGTCAACCTCAACCTGTGGAGCCGTAACATCACGAACACGGACTACCAGGCGTTCTATTTCGAATCGTTCAACCAGTCGTTCATCCAGAAAGGCAAACCGTTCCAGATCGGCGGCGAAATCACCGTTACATTTTAAGACATGAAACTATTATACTACCTCCCGATACTGCTCTGCCTCGCCTATACGGCAAGAGGGGAAGAGATAGAAAAAGATACGGCGAAGATCCGCAATGTTGAACTGAACGAAGTGGTCGTGCAGTCGTTCAAGCAACAGCGCGACCTCCGGCTGGAACCCCTGTCGGCATCGGCCGTGACGGGGACGGCGATCCAGAACCGGAACATCACGGGGATCAAAGAGTTCAGTTCCTTTATCCCGAACCTCTTTATGCCGGACTACGGATCGAAACTGACCTCGCCGGTCTATATCCGCGGGATCGGATCGAAAATCAACGCTCCCTCGGTCGGGCTTTATGTGGACGGTATCCCCTATTTCGAAAAATCGGCTTTCGATTTCGATTTCAACGAGGTGGACAGGATCGAAGTGCTGCGCGGTCCGCAAGGGACGCTCTACGGCCGTAACACGATGGGCGGCATCATCAACGTCTATACGAAATCGCCCTTGAAATACGAGGGGACAAATGTCTGGCTTTCCAACGGTAGCTACGGTTACCGCGATTATGCCCTCTCTCATTATAAAAAGATCGGAGAAAAGTTCGGATATGCCATCTCCGGTGATTACCGGAACAGCGACGGCTACTTCACCAACCTGTTTACAGACAAGAAAGCGGACGACATGAAGTCCGGCTCCGCCCGCATCCGCCTGGAATGGAAGCCTCAGAAGAACCTTTCTTTCGGGCTAATGAGTTCGTTCGACCGTTCAGTCCAAGGCGGCTATCCCTACGCCGTCTGCGATTCGGTCACGCATAAACCGGGCGAAGTCGACTACAACGATTACAGTTTCTACAAACGGACGCTTTCGACGACCGGCTTCTCGGCAGATTTCCAGGGGACGGGCTACAGCATCAACAGCCGGACCGCCTTCCAATATCTCTCGGACCATCAAGGCATCGACCAGGATTTCTCTCCCCGAAGCATCTATTTCGCGCGTCAGGATATGAAGCAGAAAATGTTTTCCGAAGAGCTGAACATCAAATCGACGACTCCCGGACGTTACAAATGGCTGTTCGGCGCCTTCGGTTTCTGGCAGGGGATCGACAACACCGTGACACTCGATTATTTCACCAAAGGCTATGCGACACGCAAGCTGTACGACACGCCGGCCTATGGTGTCGCCTTCTACCACCAATCCACAATCGACGACCTGCTGACGCGCGGCCTGTCACTGACTTTCGGTATCCGCTACGATTATGAGCATACCTCCAACGATTTCCTTTTCTACAAAGAAACGGACGGCGGCAGCGAACAGATGGACGCCTTCGACAGCCGGCTCAAGTTCAGCCAGGTCACACCGAAGATCGCCCTGCAATATATGTTTCCCTCCACCGGCATGCTCTATGCCACCGTGACGAAGGGATATAAGACAGGCGGCTTCAACACCTCTTTCGACCGCGAGGAAGACCGCACGTTCCGCCCCGAAACCAGTTGGAACTACGAGTTGGGAGCCAAACACCCGTTCCTCGACAACCGCCTGAACGCCGAGTTCTGCTTTTTCTGGATCGACTGGAAAAACCAACAGATTTACCAGATGCTCGCCACCCAGAACGGGCAATTCCTGCGCAACGCCGGGCGCAGCGAGAGCAAAGGCGTCGAGGTCAGTCTGCAAGGGAATCCGGTCAACGGGCTGATGGTGCAGGTGAACTACGGCTTCACACATGCCACCTTCAAAGATTACAAGGACGAACGGCGAGGCATCGACTACAGCGGGAATTTCCTGCCGATGGTCCCGCGCCACACTTTCGCTGTCCCGAACCCTTGCCGTCACATCGACCGCTTCACGGTCAGCGCGAACTACACCGGGACGGGACGCATCCTGTGGAAAGAAGACAACAAGGTTTCGCAACCTTATTACGGACTGTTGAATGCAAAAGTATCTGCCACAAAAGATTTTATTACCTTTGCGATCTGGGCGAAAAATATGACCGGTGCAGACTATTCGGCTTTCTATTTCGAGACAGGCGGAAAGGGCCTGGCACAAAAAGGAAGGCCGTTCACGATCGGCGGGAATATACAATTGAGTTTTTAAAAGTCTCGGCAGAAGTTCGGGCGACACTTTAAAAGTTCTTAAAGTCCCCGACCGAACTTCGGACAACACTTTGAAAACTCTTAAAGTCCCGGCCGAATTTCGGATGACACTTTGAAAACTCCAAAAGTCCCGGCCGAATTTCGGACGACACTTTGAAAACTCCAAAAGTCCCAGCCGAATTTCGGACGACACTTTGAAAACTCTTAAAGCCTCGTCCGGAAGCCGGATGATTATATAACGATATTATGATACAGAAAGATAAAACATACAACCTCGCGACCTTCTTCTGCCTCTACATTGCGCAGACGATCCCGATGAGCTTCTTTTCCACCGTCATCCCCGTCATGATGCGGCAGGAGGACTTTTCACTCTCGGCCATCGGGCTTCTCCAGCTGATCAAGCTGCCCTGGATCCTGAAATTCCTCTGGTCGCCGATGGTAGACCGCCATGCCGTGACGACGGGCGACTATAAACGGTGGATTTTTTCTTCCGAACTGATCTACGCCGGCCTGATCTTCGCCGTCGCTTTCCTTGATTTCCATACGGACTTCTATACGATCGTCGCTTTGATCATCATATCCTTCGTCGCTTCCGCCACGCAGGATATCGCGACCGACGCGTTGGCGGTACTCGCTTTCAGCCGGAAAGATAAAAGCCTTGCAAACAGCATGCAGTCGATGGGAAGTTTCGGAGGTTCGATGATCGGGGGCGGTGTCTTGCTCCTGCTCTTCAAGCAAATCGGCTGGAACGGTCTGCTGCCTTGCGTCGCGCTGTTCGTCATCGCCGCCCTTCTGCCACTCTTTTTCAACAAAGACATCCGCATCCAGCCGAAGGAAGCGCACGAACGGGCCAAAAAGGCAGATGTGATCTATTTCTTCGCCCGCCGGAGCATCTGGAAACAGATCGGTTTCCTCTTTCTTTACTATTCCGGCCTGATCGGTACGCTCGCCATGCTGAAACCCTGGCTGGTCGACCTGGGCTACGACATGAAGGAGATCGGGGTGATGAGCGGAGTAGCGGGGACATTCGTCGGGTTCCTCTCCTCGTTTGCCGGAGGGATGATCGTACGGCGGATCGGCCGTTTCCGCGCGCGCATCCTGTTCGCGGTGTTTGTCTTGATGGCGACACTTTACTTCCTCGGACTCTCCTACGTGCATCCGACGACGCCCATGCTCTACGGCGGGATTTTCCTTCTGTGGGGCAGCTACGGGATGGCGACGATCGTGGTCTATACGACGGCAATGGACTGTGTACGCCCCGGGCGCGAAGGGACGGATTTTACGATCCAGACGGTCATCACGCATCTCAGCGGCATGTTGATGGCCATCCTGAGTGGAAGGATTGCAGATCATACGGGTTATCACGGACTCTTCTTCTTCGAGGCAAGCATCGCCCTGATATCCCTCATTTATATAGTAACGGTTTTCAGAAAAGATAAAAATACGATATGAAACAAGAACTTTTAGATAAATACAATGTGCCGGTTCCCCGGTACACCAGCTATCCGCCGGCAAACTATTTTCATGACGGGTTCACAAGCCGGGATTATGCGGATGCCATCCG
>ERZ1504709.476-NODE-476-length-12336-cov-3.001303_pt1 | contig 12336 bp, 7 predicted proteins | sample MGYA00572390_ERZ1504709 | MGnify/ENA primary metagenome ERZ1504709 (study PRJEB39906, sample SAMEA3182114) | gut metagenome | biome: human; feature: gut; material: Stool; isolation source: human stools | place: Canada | collected 2013-06-10 ... | reverse complement strand
TCGGCGATCAGTTCAACTACAATCCGGGCGGTTACGATCTGTCGAAGACCGAGACGCGGGCCGATCGTCTTACGGCGCGTATCGACTGGAATATCAACGATCGGAATACCTTCTCGTTGAAGTACTACTACCTGAAATCCTATAATACGAACGCACCTTCGACGTCGGGCGCTCCTGCCAACGGACGCGGCCCCAACGCCTATGCCATGCCCTTCTCGTCGAGCTACTACCGCACGAACAACGATTTCAACATCGTCATGGCCGACTGGAACTCGACGATCAACGACCACATGTCCAACACGTTGAAGGTGGGATACTCGCGTCTGCGCGACTATCGCGACATGGACGGCGGTTTCTTCCCGCAGGTCGACATCCTCAAAGACGGATCGAGCTATACGGTCTTCGGTACCGAGGCCAACTCCTACAACAATCAGCTCGATACCGACATCTTCCAGATTCAGGACAACTTCACGATGAACTACGGCCGTCACCAGATCACCGTCGGCACGCAGTCGGACTATCGCAGTTTCAGCAACGGCTTCGCGCAGAACTATCCGGGCTCGTGGGTCTTTTCGTCGATCGACGACTTCAAGTTCAACGTGCTGGCCGCGAAGGATTACATGGCTTCGCACGGCAATATGACGGGCTTCGACATTACCAAGTACGACCCCTCGCAGTTCGGTCTGACGGGTGTGGTCAACGGCGGTCTTGCCAACAGCGCCGGTACGGGGCAGACGCACTACTTGCAGAAGTATTCGCTTATGGAGGGCTTCCCCTTCGCCGAGATCGACGTGCTGCAACTCGGCTTCTACGTGCAGGACAAGTGGACGCCCAGCAACCGTTTCTCGCTGACGTTCGGTCTGCGCGTCGATATGCCGATCTTCATGACCGACCTGCCCGAGAATCCGCGCGTGGCGGCCGAGACCTATCGTGACGGCATCAAGGTCGACGTTTCGAAATATCCGGGCGTACACCCGCAGTTCTCGCCGCGCGTGGGCTTCAACTGGAAACCGCTCGAAGACGGTTCGTTGCAGTTGCGCGGCGGTACGGGACTCTTCACGGGCACGCCTCCCTATGTCTGGATTTCGAATCAGGCGGGCAACAACGGCGTGCTTTTCGGGTCGATCGACATGGAAGGCGAGGCGCTGAAAAATCTCGGTTTCCTGGGCAGTATCGATCAGAACGCCAATATGTACAAACCCGCCGAGGCGGCCTATTCCCGTGCCGAGATCGCCGTGACGGATCCCGATTTCAAGTATCCGAGCCTGTGGAAAAGCAATCTTGCGCTCGACTACAAGTGGCGCGGCTGGGTATTCACGCTCGAAGCCCTCTACACGAAGGATGTCAATGCGATCTACCATGACAACATCGGTATCGAGGTCGCCGAAGGCAAATACGTGAACGACGGCGGTCAAGGACAGCGCACGGCCTTCACGGGGAGATATTACGCCGAGAACAAGACGCTCAACCCGATGAACGGAGAAAACGGCGCCGCTTCGCACGTCGTGATGCTCCGCAATACGAACAAGGGCTACTCGTTCTACACCACGCTCCAAATCCAGAAGGAGTTCGTGCAGGGGCCGCTGCGCGGTCTCTACCTCAATGGATCGTATACGATGGGTACGGCGCGCAGCGTGACCGACGGTACGTCGTCGGTGGCTACGTCGGCCTGGAAATATACGCAGAAGGTGGCTGTCAACAGCGAGGAGCTGGGCTATTCGGCCGGCTCGTTCGACGGGCGGCTGTTGTTGAGCGCCTTCTACACGGCACGCTGGGGCAAGCACGGTGCGACCAACTTCGGTCTGGTCTACCAGCGTTACCGTCCTTTCCGCTTCTCCTACTGCTACGGCGGCGACGCCAACGGCGACGGTCAGACGGCCAACGACCTGATCTACGTGCCGGCCAACCGCGACGAAGCGGTCGGCCATCTGGTTTCCGACGGTTTCGCCGACAACAACGGCAACATGGCCGGTGACAAGGATTTCGACGAGGCGCAGGCCTGGGAGAATGCCTGGCAGGCGATGGACAAGTTCATCGAGCAGGACGCCTATCTGAGCAAGCACCGCGGCGAGTACACTAAGCGCAACGGCGCCGTGGCACCCTTCGCCAATCAGCTCGACCTGAGCATTTCGCACGACATCATCGTTCCGCAGCGCAACGGTCGCGAGCACAAGTTGCGATTCAGTTTCAACATCGACAACTTCCTCAACCTGCTCAACCGCAACTGGGGTGTAAGCTACTCGCAGTATCTGGGGACGAACGGTCAGCAGTATCAGTTCTTGTCCGTCACGCAGAAGCCGACGGCGGCCAACGACTATACGCTTCAATACAAGATGACCAACGGATTGAAGGACATCTACGGCAACGACATTTCGCTGGATCGTACCTACAAACCCGATATCGGTTCCTATTGGACGATGCAGTTCGGTATCAAATATATGTTCTAAGCGGAGGAATCCGTCTGCAAACATGAAGGGGCGTCACATCAGTGACGCCCCTTCGTTGTCGTTTCTCTGCGGGATCAGGACTCGGCGGCGGGGAGTTTGAGCAGCAGCTCGCCGATGGCTTCGCGCAGCGTCTCCTTCGGCAATGCCCCGGTAGCCATCTGCGGCATTCCCCGGGCGGGGATGAAGAGCAGCGTGGGGACGGAGCGCACGCCGAAGGCTGCGGCCAGCTCCTGTTCGCGGTCGATGTCGACCTTGTAGATATCCACTTCGCCGGCGTACTCCTCGGAGAGCTCTTCCAGGATCGGTGCGAGCGTGCGGCAGGGGCCGCACCAGGTCGCATAGAAGTCGACGATGGCCGGTCGCGAGCCCAGATAGTGCCATTCGGAGATGGCGGAGTCGAGGTTGGCGATTTTTTCCGAGAATTCGGTTTTGGTCAGTTGCGTGATTGCCATGATTGCGGTTGTTTTGCGGTTATTGTACGGGAACTTCTTCGAGCTCTTCCTGCGGCAGCGGCCGCGTGCAGAAGAACCAGTCGTAACACTGCGTCCCTTCGTCGGGACGGGTCATGCGCTCTTCGGCAGCGGCCGACGACGAGGCGGTGGGCACGATCGCTTCGTCGCCCGGATGCCAGTCGGCGGGCAGCGCCACGTTGAAGCGGTCGACGGTTTGCAGGCCGACGAGCACGCGTTTGATCTCGTCGAAGTTGCGGCCCAGCGCCAGCGGATAGTAGATCACGGCGCGGATCGTGGCGTCGGGGTCGATGAAGAAGACGGCTCGGACGGCCGACGTCGAACTTTCGCCCGGCTGGATCATGCCGTAGAGGTTGGCGACTTTCATCCGCAGATCGGCGATCAGCGGGAAGCGCACCTCGACGTGCTGCATTCCGCGGTAGACGATCTTGTCGCGGATCGTGCGCAGCCATGCGATGTGGCTGTACAGTCCGTCGACCGAGAGTCCGACGAGCTGGCAGTTGAGCGCTTCGAATTCGTCGCTGCGCGCCGCGAAGGTCATGAATTCGGAGGTACAGACGGGCGTGAAGTCCGACGGGTGGCTGAAAAGGATGATCCAGCGTCCGGCATAATCTTCCGGAAAGCGGATCGGGCCTTGCGTAGTGACGGCCTCGAACGACGGGGCCTTGTCGCCGATGCGCGGCAGGGGAGTGGTGTTCAGATTTTCCATATCGTCTCTTTTTTTAACGGTGTGACACGGCGGTCGACCGGAAGAAACTCTCTGGAAGTAGCGAGGCGGCCTCAGAAGCGGCGGGTGTAGGCGTGGCAGTAGGGGAGCGTTCCCCGGCGGCGGTAGTAGTCCTGGTGACAGGTTTCGGCGGGCCAGAAGGGGCCGGCCGGCGTCACGCGCGTGGCGACGCGGTAACCTTTGCTGCGGAGCAGGGCGATGAGCCGTTCGGCCACGGCGCGTTGTTCGGGCGAGGTGTAGAAGATTTCGGAGCGGTACTGGTCGCCGATGTCGGGCCCTTGGCGGTCGATCTGCGTAGGGTCGTGGATCTCGAAGAAGAGGCGTGCGAGCGTTTCGTAGGAGACCTTCGACGTATCGAAGGTCACGCGCACCGCTTCGGCGTGTCCCGTGGTATGGCTGCACACCTCCTCGTAGGTAGGGCGGTCGGTGCGGCCGCCGGTGTAACCCGCTTCGACCGAGAGGACGCCGGGCTGTTGTTCCAGCAGGTATTCCACGCCCCAGAAACAGCCGCCGGCGAAGATCGCCGTTTCGGTCGTGGCGGCCGCCTCGGAGGAGGTCCGGTCGGACGACTCCGCGGCCGGCACGAAGTCGAGCGAGAGGGAGTTGACGCAGTGGCGCGTATTCTTGTCGGTAAAGCGTTCACCCGTGAAGACATGCCCCAGATGCGCCCCGCAGCGGGCGCAGGTGATCTCGGTGCGGCGGCCGTCGGCGTCGGGCGTGCGGCGTACCGCACCTGCGATCTCGTCGTCGAAGGCGGGCCAGCCGCACCCCGCATCGAACTTGTCCTCCGAACGGTAGAGCGGCGCGCCGCACTGGCGGCAGCGGTAGAGGCCGCGCTCGCTGTGCTTGTAGTATTTTCCCGTGAAGGGAGCCTCGGTTCCCTTGTCGACGATGATCCGGCGTTCGTCGGGTGTGAGCGGTTTCATGGTTTGTGCATTTACCGTGAGGAGAATTCCCATGAGGGCGATTCCCCCTGCGATGATTCGTTTCATAACGCTCTGTCGGATGTGCAACAATCGCGCCGTGCGCGCCCTACAACAGCGATATTGCGCCTTGCACGGCGTAGAGGACAGCCACGTAGCGCAGCGCCTTGCCTGCGAACATGGCCAGCGTGGTGATCCACACGTTGCTGCGCATGAGTCCCAGCAGGATGGCGATCGCTTCGCCGACGTAGGGCAGGAAGGCGAAAAAGGCGCTCCATGCCCCCTTTCCTGCGAGGAAGCGTCCGGCACGGTCGAGTTGTTTTTCGCCGATGCCGAGGTAGCGGCCGAACCATTCGCGTTTGCCCAGATGACCGATCCAGTAGCAGGTCATGCCGCCTGCGGTGTTGCCCGTGGCGGCTGCCAGCAGGCAGAGTGCGGGGTCGAGTCCCAAGCGGACGAGTACGACCATCACCGCTTCCGAACTGAACGGGACGATGCTCCCCGCCACGAAGGCCGAGAGGAAAAGTCCCCAATAGCCCCAGTCGATGCAGAGCTGCGTGGCCGTGTCCAGAAATCCTTCCATGTCATTCGTCGCTTTGTTGCGGCAGGTCGTCGAGCAGTGCCGTCAGCGAATCGTAGAGCGGCACGCCGTAGCGCCGGCAGGTGATGCGCACGTTGTCGTAGCGGTAGTAGTCGGGGCTGCACGCCACGAACAGCTTGCCCGAACGGGCGTAAAGTCCCATTTCGAGCAGCGAGATCGGCGAGCGGCTGTCGCCCAGCAGATTCATTACGATGAGGTCGGCCGCTTCGAGGTGCGCCAGCTCCCACGCGACCTGGTATTCCATTTCGGCCGGCGAGGCATGGAACTCCCGACGGCGGGGGTTGAAGAAGAGCCAGCGGCCGCCGATGCTGTCGCGGAAGCGGGCGACGAGAGCCGCCTGCCAGTCGGCGCTGCGTCCCATGTCGATCGTGCCGGCGAGGAAGACCTTGCGGTACTGCGTCGAGTCGACCGTGTGCGACCGCCAGCGGGGCTGGTATTCGGCCACGTCGTCGGCCGGCGTTTCGGCGGTTCGTATGCCGGTCGGCCGGGAACCGCCGCCGCAGCCGGCGAGCAGTCCGGCCAGCAGGAGGACGAGGAGGGTTGCAGGGCGGTTCATCGGAGCGTGTCGTCGAGCGGCCACGGCCGCAGTTCGTAGAGTTGGTTGCGCAGGCGCGGGGTGAAGCCCGCTTCGCGGATCGCCTGCTGGATGCCTTCGGCGTCGAAGCGGTTGTCGGCGCCGGCCGACGAGACGACGTGCTCCTCGATCATGATCGACCCCATGTCGTTGGCGCCGCTGTGGAGCGCCGCCTGCGCCGTCTGGCGGCCGACGGTGAGCCACGACGCCTGTATGTTGGGGATGTTGTTCAGGATCAGCCGGCTGGCGGCGATGATGCGGATGTATTCCAGCGGCGAGAAATCGGTCGATGTCCCTTCGGCTTCGAGCCGCGTGCCCGTCGAGCGGAAGATCCACGGGATGAAGGCCAGAAAGCCGGGCTTCCCTTCGGGGCAGCGCGCTTGCAGATCGCGGATCGCGAGCAGGTGGTCGACGCGCTGGCGCGGCTGCTCGACGTGGCCGTACATCATCGTGGCCGACGTGGCCAGCCCCAGCGTATGGGCTTCGTGCATCACCGCGAGCCACGACGCCACCGAGGGCTTAGCGGGCGAGATCGCGCGCCGCACGTCGGGGTCGAGGATTTCGGCTCCGGCGCCCGGCAGCGAATCCAGTCCGGCGGCCATGAGCCGGCGCAGCGTTTCGAGCGTCGTCAGACCGCTGATGCGGGCGATGTGGGCCACTTCGGGCGCACCGAGCGCATGAAGCCGGATCCGGGGAAACATCCGTTTCAGGTCGCGGAACAACTCTTCGTAGAAGTCGATGCCGAGCTGCGGATGCAGCCCGCCCTGCAACAACAGCTGGTCGCCGCCCAGCGCAAGCGTTTGCGCGATCTTTTCGCGGTACTCCTCGCGCGAGGTGACGAAGGCGCGCTGCGTATCGTGGGGCTTGCAGTGGAAATTGCAGAACTTGCAGCCCGAGATGCAGACGTTGGTGATATTGACGTTGCGGTCGATCTGCCACGTCACGACCGTCGGGTCGGCGACCGTCGCACGCCGCACGGCGTCGGCCGCTGCGGCCAGCTCCTGCACGGGCGTGCATTCGTAGAGCGCATAGGCTTCGTCGCGCGTGAGCGGCTCGCGCCGCACGGCCTTGTCGAGTATGCGGTCGGTCGTCATGTCAGCGGCGGCGTTTTACCTGCGGGCTCCGGCGGCCTCGCTGCGGGGTGTCGGTGCGGGGTGCGTCGGGAAGCACCATGTCGAAGTCGAGCTGGCGTTTTTGCAGATCGGCGCGCTTGACGCGGATGCGCACGGCATCGCCCAGCGTGAAGCGCCGGCCCGTCGAGCGGCCCGTCACGGTGTATTCGGCCGGATCGAAGTCGTAGAAATCGTCGTGCATGTCGCGCATGGCCACCAGCCCTTCGATGTGGTTCTCGTCGATCTCGACGAAGATGCCCCACTCGGTGATGCCCGATATGTGGCCGGCGAACTCCTCGCCCAGGCGTGCCTGCATGAACTCCACCATCTTGTATTTGATCGAGGCGCGTTCGGCCTCGGCGGCGATCACTTCGCGTTCCGAGGCGTGCTCGCACAGCGCTTCGAATGCCGCCTTGTCGGTCGTCTTGCCGCCTTCGAGGTAGCGTGCCAGCAGGCGGTGCACCATCATGTCGGGATAGCGGCGGATCGGCGAAGTGAAGTGGGTGTAGTAGGGGAAGGCCAGTCCGTAGTGGCCGATGTTGTCGGTGGTGTAGTAGGCTTTGGCCATCGAACGTACGGCCAGCGTCGTGACGACGTTCTCTTCGGGGCGGCCCTTGACCTTCTGGAAGAGCTTGTTCATCTCCTTGGCGACGGGACGGCCCTCGGAGGCTTTGAAGACGTGCCCGAAGCGCAGGATGAACTGCCGGAAGCTCTGCAATTTGTCGACGTTCGGTTCGTCGTGGACGCGGTAGACCATTGTGCGGCCCGACTTGCGTCCTCTGACCTTGCCGCAGAACTCGGCAACGCGGCGGTTGGCCAGCAGCATGAACTCCTCGATCATCTGGTTGGCCTCCTTTTGTTCCTTGAAATAGACGCCCAGCGGCCGGCCCTTCTCGTCGAGCCGGAATTTGGCCTCGGCGCGGTCGAAGCTGATCGCGCCGTTGCGGAACCGCTCGCGGCGCATGGCCTGCGCCAGCCGGTTGAGCGTAAGGATCTCTTCGGCGTAGTCGCCCCGGCCGGTCTCGATCACCTGCTGCGCCTCCTCGTAGGCGAAGCGGCGGTCGGAGTAGATCACCGTGCGGCCGAACCATTCGTCGAGGATTTCGAGGTTCTCGTTGAGGGTGAAAACCGCCGAAAAGCAGAGGCTCTCCTCGTGCGGCCGCAGCGAACAGAGTTCGTTGCAGAGCCGTTCGGGCAGCATCGGCACGGTGCGGTCGACCAGATAGACCGACGTGCCGCGCGCTTCGGCTTCGGTGTCGACCACCGAACCCGGCCGCACGTAGTGCGTCACGTCGGCGATATGGACGCCCACCTCCCACACGCCGTCGCGGATTTTGCGGACCGACAGCGCGTCGTCGAAGTCCTTGGCGTCGGCCGGATCGACGGTGAAGGTCACCGTCTGCCGGAAGTCGCGCCGCTCGGCGTAGTCTTTGCGGGTGATGCGCCCGTCGATGGCTTCGGATGCCGCCTCGACCTCCGGCTCGAAGCGGTAGGGGAGGTCGTATTCGGCCAGAATGGCGTGCATCTCGGTGTCGTTCTCGCCCGCCTTGCCCAGAATGTCGACCAGTTCGCCCACGGGGCTTTTCGAGCCGGGCGCCCATTCGGCGATGCGTACGACGACCTTATCGCCGTTTTTCACGTTCGGGCAGTCGCGCTTGTGGAGGTAGACGTCGACGGGCATCTTGCGCGAGTCGATACGCACGAAGACATTGTGTTCGTTGACTTCGGCCGTGCCGACGTAGCGTTTGCGGCTGCGTTCGACGATCGCGGTGATCTCGCCTTCGGGGGCGTTGGAGCCCCGTGCCTTGCGCGTGAGCACCAGTTGCACACGGTCGCCGTCGAGAGCGTTCAGCGAGTTGCGCGAGTGGATGTAGACCTGCTGTTCCATGCCTTCGACATGCACGAACATCGAGCCGGTATTCAGCATCTCGACCGTGCCTTCGAGTCGGGGCCGCTGGGCGGGGTTCAGGCGGTATTTGTCGCGCGGGCAGCTCTCGATGACGCCCGTTGCGAGCAGTTGTTCGACGATCTGCATCGTCTCGCGGCGGCCCTCCTTGCTTGCGCCGCCCGATGCCGAAGCGAGGTGGCGCAGCGAGAATTTGTTGTCGGGCAGCTGCCGGAACAGTTCCAGAATCAGCGCGGCGCGTTCGTCGCCGTTATGGGTTTGTTTTTTCGTTCTTGTCATTTTTCATTCAACAGTTTGAGGGTCAGCGCCTGCATGAAGGCTACGCCCGTGGTGATGGCCTTCTCGTCTGGCGAGAAGGTCGATGTATGCGGTTTCCCCGACGCCGCGCCGACGCCCAGCCGGTAGAACAGCGAAGGATAGCGGTGCGTGTAGAACCCGAAGTCTTCGGCCGTCGTGCGCAGCGGCAGGTCGACGGCCTGCCACCGCTCGGCAGCCAGGCTGCGGGCGAGCGAGGCGAGGGCGGGGTCGTTGACCACGCAGGGATAGCCCCGCCCGATGTCGACGGCCGTCCGTGTGCCGTACCGGCGGTCGGCGGAGGCGGCGATGTCGCGGATCGCGTCGTAGGAGGCGCAGCGCAGCGCCTCGTCGAAGGTGCGCAGCGTCCCTTCGAGCCGGACGTCGTCGGGGACGACGTTCGTCGCGCCGTCGGCCTCGATGCGGCCGATCGAGAGGACGCGCTCCGGCAGGTTGAGGGCCAGCAGTCCGCCGACGAGTTCGGCGGCGGCGGCTACGGGGTCGCGCAATTGATTGCGCAGTGCGGCATGGCCCCCTGTGCCGTGTACGGTGAAGCGCAGTTCGTCGCTCGAAGCCATGTATTTGCCCGCGCGGAATCCGAAGGTGCCCACTTCGAGCGACGGTTCGACATGCTCGCCTACCACGGCCCGCACGTCGTAGTCGGCGAAAGGCTCTTCGGCCAGCACCAGCGACGCGCCTCCGGGGTTGCACTCCTCGCCCGGCTGGAAGAGCCCGAGAAGCGTCCCTTCGAAGTCGCGCGAACGATTGAGCTCCTGCAAGACACCCATCAGCACGGCCGTGTGTACGTCGTGGCCGCAGGCGTGCATCACCCCGTCGTTGAGCGAGCGCCACGCCACGTCGGCCTGTTCGCGGATCGGCAGCGCGTCGATGTCGGCGCGCAGGACGACCGCACGACGAAGATCGCCGCGGCCTTCGATGCGTGCCAGGACGCCCGTGCGTGCGATGGTGCGGTGGGCGATGCCCAGCCCGTCGAGCGTGCGGGCGATGAGGTCGTGCGTCCCGGTCTCGCGGAACGAGAGTTCGGGACGGCGGTGCAGCGCACGGCGGAAAGCGATGATGTCGAGCTCGTCGGCCATGGTCAGAATACCTCCTTGATGATTTGGCGCACGTTCTCGGCGCGGCCCATGGTATAGAAATGGATCACCGGTACGCCGGCGGCTTTCAGCCGGCGGCACTGGTCGACGGCCCACTCCACGCCGATGCGGCGGATCGCTTCGGGGCGGTCGGCATGCGCCCGGACTTCGCTGCGCAGTGCTTCGGGCAGTTCGATGGCGAAGGTTTCGGGGAGCAGCGTGAGCTGCCGCAGCGTCGAGAGGGGTTTCACGCCCGGGATGACCGGCACGTCGATCCCCGCTTCGCGGCAGCGGCCGATGAAGGCCAGGATGCGGTCGGCGTCGTAGCAGATCTGCGTCATGACGTAGTCGGCGCCGGCGTCGACCTTGGCTTTGAGGTGGCGCAGGTCGCTTTCGGCGTCGAGGGCGTCGACGTGTTTTTCGGGATAGCCCGCCACGCCGATCGAGAATTTCGAGTGGTGGCACTCCTCCACTTCGCCGTCGACGAACTCGCCGCGGTTCATCGCCGCGATCTGCCGCACGAGGTCGATGGCGTGGGAGTGCCCCTGCGGATGGGGCATGAAATGGCGTTCGTTGGGGCCGCAGTCGCCGCGCAGCGCCAGCACGTTGTGCAGCCCGAGGAAGTCCATGTCGATGAGCGCGTCCTCGATGTCGTAGCGCGACAGGCCGCCGCAGATCAGGTGCGGCACCACCTCGATGCCGAAGCGGTCGCGGATCGCGGCCGAGATGCCCACCGTGCCGGGACGCCGCCGCATCCGGTGCCACTCGATGTGGCCGTCGGGGGTAAGCGTCTCCTTGATGCTCTCGCGGTGGAAGGTGACGTTGATGAAGGCGGGGTCGAATTCGCGCAGGGCTTCGATCGTGGTGAAGACGCTGCGGGTGCCGTCGCCTTTGAGCGGCGGCAGCAATTCGAACGAGAAGCGGGTCGTCTCCCGTGCGGAGGTTTCGCGGATGATATCCAGTACGTTCATGTTCAGACGTTGTTCGGAATGATTTTTTCAACGGTTTCGACTGCCAGTCCGCGCCGTTCGGCGTAGTCGCGCAGCTGTTCGGCGTCGATCTGTCCGACGGAGAAATAGCGGGCATCGGAGAAGAACAACCCGCAGAGCGCTTCGCCGGGCGAGATCATCCAGTTCTCCGTCAGCCGCATGCGGGTCGTCTGTTCGACGGCGAGCAGATCGAAGATCTCGCGTTTGAGCGAGTGGTCGGGCGAGGCGGGGTAGCCGAAGGCCATGCGCCGGCCGCGGTATTCGCCCGCGATGACCTGCTGCGGCGTCGGCGCCTCTGCGGTTTCGTAGCCCCACATCTGCCGCCGCACGAAGCTGTGCACCACTTCGGCGAAGGCTTCGGTGAGGCGGTCGGCGAGCAGCTTGGCCATGATGGCCGAGTAGTCGTCGCCCTCGGAGCGGAACTTGTCGCAAAGCTCTTGCAGGCCGATTCCGGCCGTGAGGGCGAAGGCGCCGATGTAGTCGGTCGCGCCGTCGCGCCGGTCGGCGATGAAGTCGGACAGGCAGAGGTTTTCGGCGCCGCGCGTCTGGTTGCGAAGCATGGGCAGCGTATGGCGGCGTCCCTTCGCATCGGTGAGGAGGATGTCGTCCCCGCGGCTGACGGCGGGGTAGATTCCCACGACGCCTTGCAGCGTGAGGAGCCGTTCGTCGGCGATGCGGTGCAGCAACGCCTGTGCGTCGTCGAAGAGTTTGCGGGCTTCGTCGCCCCGTTCGGGGTGGTCGAAGAGGTCGGGGCAGCGTCCTTTGAGCCCCCATGCGGGGAAGAAGAAGTTCCAGTCGATGAAGGGTTCGACGTCGGCGATGTCGAAGTCGGGGAAGACGAGCCGTCCCGTGTGGGCTGCGGGCGCGATCTGCGATACGGGACGCGGGCGGCGGTTGCGGCGGGCATCGGCGACGGGGATCAGATCACGCAGCCGTTCGCGGCGCAGGTAGTCGTCGCGCAGCCGTTGCTGGCGGGCCTGCACCTCGGCGACATAGGTTTCGCGGTCGGGACCCAGCAGGGCCGCGAGGATGCGGTTGTTCTCGCTCGCGTCGCGCGAGTGGATGACCGGTGCCGCCGTGCAGGGGGCGATCTTCACGGCCGTGTGGAGGTCGGAGGTGGTGGCTCCGCCGATGATGAAGGGGATGTGCAGCGAGCGGCGTTCGGCCTCCTCGACCACGTGGATCATCTCGTCGAGCGA
>ERZ1504709.442-NODE-442-length-13032-cov-3.007937_pt1 | contig 13032 bp, 7 predicted proteins | sample MGYA00572390_ERZ1504709 | MGnify/ENA primary metagenome ERZ1504709 (study PRJEB39906, sample SAMEA3182114) | gut metagenome | biome: human; feature: gut; material: Stool; isolation source: human stools | place: Canada | collected 2013-06-10 ... | reverse complement strand
ATGTGTATAAGAGACAGGAATAAGTATAATCAAAGCCACACGTAACACAAAGGTTCAACGACATTTCCTTCTCTTTCATTCGCGTTTTTCTCAGTTTTTATATAATTTTGCAGGCTATTAAAACAAACTCGATAAATTATGAGAAGATATTCACTACTATTCACAATTTTGCTGCTATCGTCAACAACAAGTTTTGCACAACTAAAAGATTTTAGTTATAAATTCTATGGCCAAATCCGCACCGACTTATTTTACAACAGCCGGGCAAACGAAGAAACGGTAGACGGGCTTTTCTATATGTATCCCAAGGACAAAGTATATGATGCCGACGGCAAAGACTTGAACGCGACAGCCAATGGTAGTTTCTATGCTTTATATACCCGGATGGGATTGGACGTGCAAGGTCCAAAATTAGGCAATGCAAAAACTTCCGCCAAAGTAGAACTGGACTTTCGTGGTTCGGGTACTACATTTTCGGTGGTTCGCCTGCGCCATGCTTATCTGAATTTGGATTGAGGCACATCTGCTCTATTACTGGGACAAACATGGCATCCCCTGTATGGTGATGTTGCTCCCCAAATATTAAATCTGAATATGGGAGCTCCTTTTCAGCCCTTCAGCCGTGCACCGCAAATCCGCTACCGCTACAAAACCGGAGATATACAAATAACAGGTGCAGCCCTTTGGCAGTCACAATACCTGTCTCAAGGTCCTGAAGGCAAAAGTCAGAAGTACATCAAAAACAGTTGCGTACCCGAAATATATGCCGGTATTGACTATAAACACAAAGGTTTATTGATAGGAGCAGGTATCGAAATGGTATCTTTGACTCCCCGTACACAAGCCACTGTGGAAGACAAGATATACAAAGTGAGCGAACGTATCACCAGTCTGTCATACGAAGTGCACATGAAATACAATTCTGAAAAATGGTTGGTTGCCGCCAAAAGCGTATTAGGTTCCAATCTTACACAAACCTCTATGTTGGGAGGTTATGGTATAAAATCAATTGACCCACATACAGGCGAACAGGAATATTCACCTAACCGCAACAGTAGTTCATGGATTAATATCGTATATGGCAAGACATGGAAACCGGCTATTTTCTTCGGTTATATGAAAAATCTCGGAACAAGTGATGCCGTGACCAATATGTATGGAACGGGAACAAACGTAGACCAACTGCTCAGCGGAACAGCCGAACTGACTTACAATGTTCCTCATTGGAAATTAGGAGTAGAATACAATCTGACTTCTGCATGGTATGGTTCTCTGAACCACTCCAATGGAAAAGTGGTTGATACTCATTCTGTATCTAACAACCGTTTGGTGGCAACTGCATTATTCATGTTTTAAGAGAGCATGAGTACAGCTTCGTGCTATCTTTTCCCATATCAATGGCGGTCAAAAGAAAGCTGATAAATTGCTTTCACAAAAAATGCCCATGAATAAAAGGTTTCAAGTCCTGTTATGCGTGAAAGGAGATTGTGTCTGTCTCCTCAGTGGATATTACCCCATTGCACCACGTTACTTCTGCTACCACCCAAGGCATTGACCACCGAAAATTTGCAGGATTATGATTGCAACAATTTTTGCCGATAAAAAGAAGCGTCAAGGCGGAAAGCAATATTGTTTTTCCGCCTCTTTTATTTATTCCATGGAGATATTTCACAGGATTTATAGAAACTCATTTGGATATTAACTCTCACTACGTTACCTTTGCATGCAGAAACAAATAATCACAACCTATGAAAAAACTCATTATTCTAGGCGCTTTTTTATTTTCAATAAACAGCCTAAATGCTCAGACTTCAACAAACTACGAAGAAGCAAGTAATCCAATTTCAACCAACCCGTCTTTATGGGTTAAGGTAAGTGCTCCGCAAGTCAGTTGGGGCAGCACAGACATCAGATACAAAAAAGAAGAACCTGCTCCGATTGCCCGACTAAAAAAAGACATTAATCTCACTGCATGGAAAGGTGAAAGAGTTTCGGCACAGCTTGTTGTATGGACTCCCGAAGCACTCGACAACTTATCTTTTATAGTCAGTGACTTAACCTCCGGCAAAGAAACAATTTCAAAAGATAATGTCCGTACCGGTTTTGTACGTTATGTCATGACCGACGAATTGAATAAAGACGGAAAAGGCGGATGCGGCTACCGTAAAAGTTCGGATTATGACTCTACACTTGTAGCAGACCCTATCGACCATATCGCCTCCACTTTGACAGTACCCGCCAATGCAACACAAGGCGGCTGGATCAGTGTCCGTGTACCCCAACAGGTAAAAGCCGGAAAATATACCGGTACCGTTACTGTAAAAGATGGGGATAAAGTTTTATCGGAACTGAAATTAGCAGTAAATGTAAAGAACCGCACTTTACCGGCTTCCACAGAGTGGGCTTTCCACCTTGATTTATGGCAAAATCCGTATGCCGAAGCACGTTACTATAATGTAGAGCCATTCAGCAAAGAACATTTTGACCGTATGCGTCCCGATATGCAAAACTATGTAGACGCAGGCGGAAAAGTCATCACTGCCTCTATCATGCACAAGCCTTGGAACGGACAGACTTATGATCCTTTTGAAAGTATGGTGACTTGGTTAAAGAAAGCGGACGGAACCTGGTATTTCGATTATACCGTATTCGACAAATGGGTGGAATATATGATGTCATTGGGAGTGAAGAAACAAATCAATTGCTATTCAATGGTGCCTTGGAGACTTTCTTTCCAATATTTCGACCAGGCAAGCAATTCATTCAAATACCTGGATGCCAAACCGGGCGAAGCTGCTTATGATGAATTCTGGGGCAACATGCTGACCTCTTTCGCCAAACATCTGAAAGAAAAAGGATGGTTCGACATTACACATATCTCTATGGACGAACGTCCGATGAAAGATATGCTGGCCACATTAAAAGTAATTCGTAAAGCCGATAAAGACTTTAAAGTTTCTTTAGCAGGAACCTATCATGATGAATTAGTGAAAGAATTACATGACTATTGTATCGCCATAGGCGAGAAATTCCCTGCCGAAGTGATTAAATCACGCAAAGAAGCCGGACAGGTTACTACATATTATACTTGTTGTACCGAACCCCGCCCGAATACTTTCACTTTCAGTGCACCGGCTGAAGCAGAATGGTTAGGTTGGTTTGCTGCCAAAGAGAATTTGGACGGTTATCTCCGTTGGGCTTTAAACAGTTGGGTTAAAAATCCTTTGCAAGACAGCCGTTTCACAGCATGGGCTGCCGGAGACACTTATATGATTTATCCCGAAGGACGTTCATCCATCCGTTTCGAACGTTTGATTGAAGGTATCCAATCTTACGAAAAAATCCGCATCTTAAAGGAAGAGTTCGAAAAGAAAGGAAATAAATCAGCAATCAAGAAGATTGACAAAATATTAAAGGCATTCGATGAATTCAGTCTGGAAGAGATTCCGGCTGCTACGGTTGTCACTAAGGCTAAAGAGGCTATCAACAAATATTAAAAAAACATTTAGTGGGAGGATGTATCAGAACTTTTCAGAGGTTTTGACACATCCTCCCTTATTTAATGTAATCTGACACTTTCAGAATAAATGAAACTCATTGATGAAGAAGAGCATTATAATTAATATAATAAGTTGGCTAGGTATAAGTCTGCTTTTATTTTTTTATTTAGAACGGCAACTTGCATTCCACTATTTTTATATCGAACAATTTCGTCTGTTCCGTTTTAACCAAGACTACGCCCTCCAACTCTTTTCCCATCCCGGAGGAATTTCAGAATACATCGCTTCTTTTCTTATTCAATATTTCATCCATCCGCATATCGGACCGCTGATTATGACCTGTCTGTTTCTCTGCATCGGCATCGGTGTGCAGAACATCTGGCGAAAGCTGTCTCCCAACCTGGAAATGCCATTGGCTTATCTGATGCCGGGCATCCTTCTATTATTGGCCGATATGGATTTCAATCATCATCTGGAAGGTATTCTTGCTTACGCATCAGTAGTGTGGATACTCAATTTATACATCCGCATCCGTTCCCCCTTTATTCGGATTCCATTCATGGCCATCGCCTCATGGCTGCTGTTCTACTTTGCAGGTCCGGCATTCGAAGCGGTCATACTCTGTGCTATTTTCTATGAATTCTACACTAAATCATCTTTCAAATGGTACTCCCTCCTCTTACTTCCTTTGGGTATTTTTCCCGCTTGTTGGTGGTATCAGACAGGATTGGGAGGAGAAGCGCGCATTGTATTCTCGCCTGATGCTTATTTCAATCCCCGATTGGCATTGCAACCTATCATTTATTATGCATGGGGAGCATTATTACTCATATTCATACTAGCCTGCCTATGCGGAAAATTCAAAGGATTTAAAAAGAAATGGATGACCTATACCTCTCCTATTCTTCAGATTATCCTGGCAGGATGGTTCCTGCACAACGAAACAAAGGCATACAACTCCCCCACATTGTACTTAGTAAAAGAGCTCGATTATTACGCCAGAACCGAACAATGGGACAAACTCCTTTCTGCTCCCCTTCGTTCCGATAAAAACGCCATGCACGCCTGTTTCCAAAATCTGGCATTGGCACAAAAAGGTATTTTGGCCGACAAAGCATTATCGCTCAAACAAGTAGGAGCAGACGGTTTATGGATTGCATGGAATCGTTCCACCACAGCTTCCACCTTATTAAGTGATGTTTATTATGCAATGGGAAATGTGGCCCTTGCCCAACGAATGGCTTTCGAAGGAATGATTTCTTCCGAATGGACTGTAAATCCCCGTCTGCTAACCAGACTGGTGAAGACAAATTTGATTTATGGCAATCATGCCGTTGCCGGAAAATACATCAGTATGCTGGAAGACACGCATACTTATAAAGAACAGGCAGTTGCTTTAAAACGATTCCTGAACAATGATGAAGCCATTGACAAGGACCCTGAATTGGGATTCAAACGACGCTGCATTGCCAAGACCGACGGCTTGGCCCAGATAGAAGGCGTTCCCTACGATTTGCTCCAAATCATCGCTTCTAATCCCGAATGTAAAACAGCATTCGAATACTTGGGCATATTCTGTCTAATGAATAAAGACATTATTCCGTTTAACCAACTTATAGAGACTTATCATAATGCCAAAGGACTGTCGCCTATGCCGGTAAGCTTCCAAGAAGCCATCATTCTTGCCCACGAAGGAGACACAGCAGCGTGGACTCGATTGGGAGTGACTCCACAAGTGGCAGAACGTTTCCGTACCTTCAAGCAAACGGTACTTCAGAATAGAGGAAGTGCTGCATTGCCCAACAAACTACATACCGGTTTCGGTAATACATACTGGTATTATTATATGTTCAAAAAATGAAACAACCATGAAGAACGCTATCTTATTCCACATATTTTTGCTTTGTATCTGTTGCATGGCTTGCACCGGCACAACTAAAGAACCGGTTGCCGATGTAACACTGGACGAACTGCCGTCTATCTTTCCCGATTACGCCGATGTCACCATTCCCCCACATATCGCTCCCTTACGCTTCCGATTGTCGGAGCCGGGAGACGAAGCAATAGCCGTGCTCAGCTGCGGCAATGAAAAGATGATAACGGCAGCTTCCACCGACGGGCAATTTCTCTTTCCGGAAAAAGAATGGAACAAATTACTGGACAAAGCCATTGGAAAAGATATTGATGTAAAAGTCTATCGAAGAGAAAAGAACGAATGGCAAAGCTACCCCACTTTTCTGTGGCATGTATCTGCCGACCCGATAGACGAATATCTGGTCTACCGATTGATAGAACCGGGATATGAACTGTGGAATAAAATGGGAATCTACCAACGTCATATCACCGATTATGAACAAACCCCTATCATCGAAAACAGCCTGACCAACCATAACTGTATGAACTGCCATTCCTTCTGCCGGCAAGACCCGGAGAAAATGCTGTTCCACATGCGTGCCGAACTGCCGGGTACTTACATTATAAATGGAAAAAGCGTAGAAAAACTGGATACAAAAGCCGGTGAAAAGGTACAATCATTGGTTTATCCGTCATGGCATCCTTCGGGCAATTTTGTGGCTTTCTCCGTCAACAATACCCGCCAAGCTTTCCACATGAACGATAAAAACCGGATTGAAGTCTATGATTTATCTTCAGACGTGGTGGTATACGATGTAAATAAGCATGAAGTAGTGACCGACTCACTGATATTCTCCGATAAAGCTTTTGAAACTTTCCCCACTTTCTCACCGGACGGAAAAACACTTTATTTTTGCTCGGCACAAGCCAAGGAAATTCCCAAAGACTTCAAATCAGTGAAATACAGTCTTTGTTCTATCAGCTTCGACCCTGAAGCCCGACGTTTCGGTCATCAGGTAGATACACTTTACAGCAGCGAACAAGCCACCGTCCAGATAACCGGAGCAGAACACAAAAGTGCCTCCTTCCCCCGGGTTTCTCCCGATGGAAAACAGCTCGTTTTCACGTTATCCGAATATGGAAACTTTTCCATTTGGCACAAAGATGCAGATTTATATAGAATAGATTTGGATTCGGGTGTCATGCACCGTATGGATGAAGTAAACAGTGATGATGTGGAAAGCTATCATTCATGGAGCAGCAACAGCCGTTGGCTTGTTTTCAGCAGCCGGCGCATTGACGGTCTTTATACACGTCCATATCTGGTACATATTGATGAAAACGGAAAAACAGGAAAACCTTTTGTCCTCCCGCAAGAAGACCCTGATTTCTACTCACGCTTCATGTTCTCATATAATATTCCTGAATTTGTAAAAGGTAAAGTAGAAGCCGAAGTACATACTATCGCAGACACTGCACGCAAGCCGGGAAACAGAATCAGAATGGGGGAATAATACTGACCGTCAGAAAGCACGCGTGAACAGATACTCCTCCTATTCACAGAAGCATTCTCATTACAGGCGTTTCTGCGAGATAGGAGGAGTTGAAATAGTCCCAATTGCAGACTATTACTTTTAGAACTAAGATTGTATTATAAAAACTCTAAAAAAGGATCAGAAATTAAAAGGGGTACTCTTTACATAAGCCTTATACTTCTTTATCATACCCGGATACGACTCTTCAGCACGCGGCAGATAACGGAAACCGGATACTTTTACGTCTTCTCCCAAGTTTATTACAAACCGGTGAGGATATTTATCCCCATCACGAGTACTCCAATAGGTAGATTCCTGCAAGTCATATATTTTATCGGCAGTAAAGTTGCCCCAACTTGTGCTTTCACTATCGGCATATTCAATCTTCCAATGCTGACGGGGAAGCGGCTTGCCATTTTCATCCAACAAATAGAACTCGGCTACGGCAGCATTGTCTTTTCCATCTTGTGCACTCAATGCCTCCAGACAGAAATAATGTCCTGCAACAGTTTTTCCGAATTTAACTTCCTGCCAACCGTTGCCTGCTGTCAATTCGCCAACAGCAACCGACTTCTCACCCTTTAGATTAAGATTTTGCCCTTTAGTGCGATGGGTGGCGGAAGCCTCAGCACGTAACATATCAAGAATAGGTTTCTTTAATCCCGATACCGTCGCTTTCTCAGGTCCCAGCAAATCAAGAACAATAATTTCATTCTTACCTTTCTTCAGCCAACAGCCGGGCATGAACAAAGTTTGTTGCGGTCCGATTTTCCAAAAACGTCCCATTGCCTTTCCATTAACCCAAACCATTCCTTTTCCCCACGTTTGCATATCCAGAAAGACATCCCCTACCCGGTCTAACTCAAATGTTGCACGATAGTAGGCAGGTGCATCAAGTTTTTCACCTTCCGCATATTTCTTTGACTCTGCAAAGTCGTAATCAACCGGGAAACTATAAACTTCCCAATTCTTTAATTCCTTCTTATCAGTCTCGGTCAGCAATTCGACCTTGTTCGTAATTCCTTTACGGTCATGGATAGCCACATCAAAATTAACACGCCCCATCGCTTCAACCAGAATATCAAGTCGGGTACCTTTCTGCAACGAAGGAAGCACCAATGAATTCTGTCCTCGTCTGCGATCCAGACGTCCCAACAATTTACCATCGGCATATACTTGTGCCCAATCGTGTACTTCGTCTATTAACAGAGTAGTGCCTTCTTTCACTTCCGGCAAAGAAGTGCGATATAAAATCGTTCCCCAACCTTGGTCGAACTGTTCCATCGGTTTGATATCCTCTGAAAGCTTCGGCTCGGGCAGATTGTCAAATAACGGAGCCACTTCCTTCAGTTCAAATTCGGGAATCTCAATTACCGGATAGGCAGCCGGAACATCGGGTATCACTTGTGCAGAGTCGGCATACTGCATCATCATCTCCCGCAACTTATAATATTTAGGAGTCGCCCAACCCGCTTCACTGATGGGAGCATCATAATCATAAGAACTGCACATGGCAGAATAAGCAGGACTATTTGCTCCTCCCCAATGTCCAAAAGTAGTTCCTCCATGCGTCATATACAGAGAAAAAGAGATATGGCGGTCAAGCATATCTTTAATACCCGAAACCATTGTTTCGGCATCACGGGTTTCGTGTTTGCGCCCCCAATGGTCGAACCATCCGCTCCAAAACTCGCTACACATCAAAGGTGCATTCGGACGAGCTTCTTGCAACTTCTTAAACTGTGCATCAATATTGGCTCCTGTTCCGAAATTAATTGTCCAAACCAAATCATCCAATCCATTACGCTGAAAAGTAGAACTCCAGTCACACTGAAACAGAGGCACATCGGTAAAACCGGCTCCTTTGACTATATCACGTATATTGGCTATATATTCTTTGTCGGTAGCATAGGCTCCGTATTCATTTTCCACCTGTACCATAATGATATTTCCTCCGCGGCTCACCTGCAAATCCGCCAATTCCTTACCAATCTCATTCATAAAGAGTTTTGTCCTTTCAAGGAAATAGACATCATTGGTGCGGAGCTTGATATCTTTCTTTTTCAACAACCACCAAGGCAATCCGCCCATTTCCCATTCCGAACAGACATAAGGACCGGGACGCAACATGATGTACATTCCATGTTTCTGTGCCAAACGGCAAAATGCAGCAATGTCATTCTGCCCTTTAAAATCAAACTCGCCCTCTTTTTGTTCGTGTATGTTCCAAAAAGCATAAATACAAATGGTATTCATGCCAAGTGCCTTACACATCTGTATACGATGTTCCCAATACTCGGCAGGAATACGGGTATAATGCATCTCGGCTGCTTTTATCAGAAAGGGCTTGCCATCCAACAAAAATGTTTTATCACCAATAGAAAAAGTATGTTTCTCCTTTTGTATAGGACTACACCCCATAAACATCAAAGAACAAAGGAAGAAAAACAAGACAAAGAGTTTACTTGATTCTTTCATAATACGACATTAATAAGCTGATTATTGTAAAGTACAAAGATAAAAACAACTCTTCTTTCCAAATTCAACTTGCCGGAAAGAAGAGTTGTACAAAACGGAACTAATAAATAAAACTCTATCAATATAAGGTAGTAAATATACTGTTTTATTCCACTCTTAATTTCACTTTACCTTTTATTATATCATTGCTTTTAATCGGTTTACGATAAGGAGCATAATATCCATCCAAAAACATTTCGTTGCCGGCAGTCACAAAGTCGGCAACAAGAAAACAGATTTTATCTTTTCCCAGCCAAGAACGCCAATGCTGCTCGCCATTTGAACAAGCCGTTACTTTATGCCCGCTTCCGTCACACAATCCTGCATACCAAATATTTCGGCGGGTAGCCCGAAAGTCATTGCTGCCCAATTCATTAAAATCCTTGCTCCACGACCACGAAGGTTGTATTCTCGGATTTGTTTGTACAGGAAGACCCTGATAGAATAAATCGGCAGTACCTGTCGGGCGGCTAATGTGGTCATCAGGATACACACTCCACATTCCCTTACGACGCCAAAACGTCCGGTCATAGTCTTGCGGTGCTTCGAAGACCAAGCCCCATTGTCTCGGATTGACGTTCTGCAAAGCTTTAAATTGATACTCAACTGCCAATTCACCATTCGCATTAACCGTCAAACGATAACTGCCTTCAAACTCCTTATAGCTTCCTGTTACAGTTACTATCACATTACTTTCTTCCTTATGCGCCTTTACTTCCACTGCATTCCAGTCTGAACATAAATCGTTATAAACAGGTGTATTGGCATTATGATTGGGATAGCATCCACCTCCGGTCAACGGAAGTGCCATCAACCACGGACCTCCTTTCAATACTTCTTTTCCTGCCTTCTTCAGAGACAAAATCTGCCCATTCAATCTGCTGATTTCACAGCTGAAGTTCTTTCCACTGATTACATAAGCTTTTTTACCGACTTTCAGCTTAGTCGGCTGCGACAACCATTGAGGCAACTCATTTTGTTTTTGTTCTCCTACCGGTATCAGATATTCATCAACAACAAATCCACGAGGATCAGTAAACGACAAATAAAGCTCGTTTGCCTTATCGGGGTTGGCTATTGGAATCCGTATCTTCCCATCTCCCGAAGGAGGAATGGAAGCAGAAACCGTTCCCTTCTCCTTGCCATATTGCCAAGCAATCTTTATCTCATCCATATTCAGATAAGTATATCTGTTCTCCACATCCACAACCAATTCATTGGCTGGGGAAAGAGCTTCGGTAAGTACTTTGACCGGACTATAAATTTTCTTCATATCCCAGTATTCCGGTTTGGGACGACGCCAACCGTCAATAGGTCCCCAAGCTCCATACCCGACAGCATTCCCGTCAGGCAATTGGAAGATATCATCAATGCCCGACCAAATAGAACCGCCCAACACGCCTCGGGTCTGATACATATTTTCCCATGTGGGAGCCAAGGCCAATGCCCAATCACTGCGTATGCCCGGGTCGGTCACCAGTTCACTACGATTATAAACATTCAAGTGGCAATACTCTCCATAAACCATGGGGCGATTGCTCTTTGCAGCTACCTTATAGCCATCAGGTCCGGGATAATGAATATTTGCAATAGGAGCCGTACTTCCCTGATTATTAAAGCCTCCATACGCCTGGTCGTGAAACGTATGCGGACGAGTAGAATCGGCTTTATACACATATTCTTGTATTTGGGCAAATTCTTTATTCCAATAAGACTCATTGGCCATAGACCAAAACAAGACAGAAGGATGATTACGATAAAAATGAATCGTCTCCATATTCGCCTGGAGTATATAAGGATAGTATTGGCTATCCTGATAATTGAGTGTTTTCCAATTTTCATTGGCATGATGTCCCACCCAGCAAACCGGAGATTCTACTTCGACAAACATTCCCAGTTCATCACAGATATCCAGCATTTCCTCACAAGGAGGATAATGTGAAGTACGGACAAAATTACAATTGGCGGCACGATAAAGTTCAATATCCTTTCGTTGCCACATTGCATCCACGACACGTCCCGTCAAAGGGTGCATCTCATGCCGGCATACCCCCCGCAACTTAACGGCGCGTCCGTTTACAAACAACTCGTTTCCACGGACTTCTATCTCACGAAAGCCAAAACGTTTCTCCACGGTTTCTATCACTTCGTCATTTAAACAAAGTTCCATTCTCAACGTATAAAGATGAGGCTGTTCATTATTCCATAACAGCGGAGCGGTAACGGTATCCGAAAGAATCCCCTTCCAAACCTCTCCGACAGCCAGTTTCGGAAGACGCTGCTCTATGACATTAGGCAAACCATTGACAGACAATCGCAATGTCAATCCATTCTGTGCGTAAGTTGCCTTATTCACTACAGCTGTCTCTATCTTCAGAGCCGCATTCCGATACTCACTGTCCAAATCTGTCACAATACGCACATCCGACACATGAGTTTGAGGAACAGCCATCAGCGTCACCTTTCTGGTAATACCTCCCAACTGATGAGCGGCATACTGAGTCAGACTGCCCAGCATATCAGCCAAAGACTCACTTCTCACAGCAAGTGCCAACTCATTAACACCCGGTTTTAAATGCTTGGTCACATCTATTTCATATACAGTCATCCCCCCTAAATGATAACCTGCTTTTACCCCATTTAGATAAACATAGTATTCACTATGCACTCCGTCAAAACGTAATTTGACATTCTTATCTTTCCAATCTTCCGGCAAAACAAACGACTTACGATAACCTGCATACGCCATCGAGTCTACCTTAAATCCCTGCATCGACCACTGACCGGGAACAATAACAGACTTCCAGCCGGAAGAATCCGAGTGTTTATAAAACTCTTTTTCAGGCTGAGGATTAAACTGCCATGTTCCATTCAAAGACAAAACAGGCCGATAAGTACCCGTAACGCTTTTGGGAAGAACCGTATAAACCGGCAATACTTTTTCCACATCCACATCCGTATCAATATGATAAGTCAGCACATTTCCCAATGCCTCTTTCTCTTTTCCTTTAAAAGGAACCGGAGCTTTAGAATTGGAGGAATAAAGATTCAATTCGGATACAATGGCATTTGCACCTTTCCCGGCAACTTCAAACACCAATACCAACTGGCTGTAAGCATAAGCTTTACGTGGTAAGTCCAACAAATATCTTTGCTCCTTTCCGGCTTCCAACGTTACATTTTGGATTTCATTTCCATCTACGACAATGCGTTGTTTACGTTCATGGTCAGCCAGATAAACCACTTCCAACTGATAGTCGGCATGAATATCCAACTGATTAAAAGCATAAATCACTTTTCCACCGAAATTGCAGGTTATAGCTTCCTTACTGCCTTTCACCTCCGAAGGCATCGTATAATTCTCTCCTTTTACCAAAAAAGGCTGTGCACCGGGTACACCACAATCATTGGCTGCGACCCTTGTCAATGAACTTTCCTGGGCAAGTGCCGGCAATGCCCCTATAAGCATTGCTCCGGCTACTGCCAGGAAACGGTTCAATCTTTTTGTTATATTAATCTTCATCATAGAATGACACACACTTCTTTTATTTGATTATTTCATTCTCAGATTTATCTGTCCATAGCAGGGCAGAGCTTCCAATGTTTTACAATAATTCCCCCATGCT
>ERZ1504709.418-NODE-418-length-13945-cov-4.709215_pt1 | contig 13945 bp, 5 predicted proteins | sample MGYA00572390_ERZ1504709 | MGnify/ENA primary metagenome ERZ1504709 (study PRJEB39906, sample SAMEA3182114) | gut metagenome | biome: human; feature: gut; material: Stool; isolation source: human stools | place: Canada | collected 2013-06-10 ... | reverse complement strand
CACAACCGCCTGTTATGACGATTACTTTGTCTTTAATGTCGAATAAGTTTTTCATATCTTCCGTTTTAAATATATCGCTTAGTTATTCTTTATGCTTTCCAGAAACTCAATCTCTATAATGCGAAGATTGTGTTTTCCTTTATTCGCCTTTGCTTTCTTCTCCATGTCATTGGCCGCTCCGCCTGCCACTTCCACAATTTGTCCGAAAGCATCCTTATCGGTAGTACTTCCTTTCAAGCTGACGGTTATCTTATCGGAACGTACCGGCTTATCCACTTCCAAATGTACATATCCCAAGCTCTTTTCCGTGTTACCGCTCCAAATCAATTCGTTTCCGGCATACACTTCCAAAGGATAGCTACGGGAACGCCATCCGTTCAACTTAATGCAGATGTCATCAACACTTGCCTTTTCAGCTAATGTATAAGTTATCCAAGCGGTACTTAACTGACCGTCATTCGCCCATTCACTCAACTCGTTGTCATCATAGCTATTTCCCGTTTCAGTCTGGTTAGCACCCGCTTCAGCGGATACAATGGCTATGTCGCGTTTAGTATCCTTATAAGAGGGAGTCAACGGTGTTTCCCCTTTATCCAACTTTCCTTTCAGAGTCAGTTGAGGCAAGTAGCCGCTCAATCCGTCCACTACCTTTACCGGAACAGTTTGCAGCGTAAGCGTTGCGGGCGGAAGTCCTTCCGCCTCAGCCATAATAACAATCTTACCGGCTTTAGTCGTGCTACGGATGAGTGCACGATTGATACCACATTCCACCGGAAGGTTCATATCCAAGATATGATTGTCCTTCCCCTGTGCAATACCGCCACGCCATTCGGCCTCACCTTTCAAGGTAAACCGTACCGTGCGATTATCCAACGGACAACGCCTACCGTCTTTATCCACAACTTCCACTTGAAGCAGAGCCATATCCGCTCCGTCCGCATGAAAACCTTCAGGGTTCTGGATAGTGGTAAGTTTCAAGCAAGCGGCTTCGCCAGCTGTGGACAATGTATAACGGCTTACCTCCTTACCTTTTCCGTCATAACTTACCGCTTCCAGTTTACCCGGTTGATAAGCTACCTTATCGAAAGTAAAAAGAAAATGATACGCACGTTTTCCCATACCCAGGGATTTTCCATTCAACAACAGTTCCACCTGCTCGCCATTCGATACGACATATACCGGTTTCACCGTATTTTCGGGATAATTCCAATGTCCGATAATATAGGTCTGATACTTATCCGTATCTACCCAACCGTTCCACATTACCTGATGGGCAAAGAAAGCATCTTTCTCTATGCGCATGGGGTCTGTTACGCCACTACGACGATAATTTTCTTCACCGCGATAGTGTGTATTGGAATCTGAGAAGATAATCTTCGTACCACCTGCACTTACCCTTAATCCAGTACCCGGACGTTCGCGCCAATAATCATACCAACGGCGAACCATTTCCAAAGCCAGCATATCCTGATTATGGTTATAATCCGTTGCAGGCTGACCGCGGTAAAGCGGTCCCGCACCTTCTTTATGGAAAGGATAGCTGTATTCATCCCAATATTTACGCAATCCCTCATCACGGCAATATTCGGTAGCCCACATCGGATGCTTCTTGCTCTTGTTGATATAAAGCATCTCACCGCCATATTCCGCTTCATTAATGTCGAGCATCTCACGCGAACCGATGGCACGACCGCCAAAGGGGTCGAATTTATCACGGATACCTTTCATCTCAATCATGTGCTCGCGACTAATAGACTCATTGCCGCATTCGTAAAACAGAATACTCGGATTATTACGGTTATAAATAATAGCGTCGCGCATCAGTTCCGTACGTTGTTCCCACTGGCGTCCCTGACGGTCTTTCTCCGCATCACCGGCAGGCATGGCCTGAATGAGACCGACACGGTCGCAAGACTCCACATCCTGTTTCCAAGGAGTGACATGCATCCAGCGGACAAGATTCGCGTTACTCTCTACCATGAGACCATTGGAATAGTCGCTCAGCCATGCAGGAACGGAAAGCCCCACTGCCGGCCATTCATTGCTGGTACGCTGGGCATAGCCCTTCATTTGAATAACGCGGTCGTTCAGCCAGACTTTTCCTTCACCAAACTTTGTTTTACGGAAACCGGTACGAGTAACCACTTCATCAAAAACCTTTCCCTTGTCGTCCAATAAAGCCGTGTTCACAGTGTACAGATAACCGTATCCCCAGCTCCAAAAATGCAAATTGCTGACGTCGGCAACAGCTTTCACAGTTCCCGTCTCTCCGGCTTTCAGTACAGTTTTATCTCCATTGAAGGTTTTTACCAATTTACCGTCCGCATCGGTCAAAGTTACCCGATAACTGAAACTGCGTGTTTCGCGGCTGTCGTTTCTCACCTCAGACTCGGCATGTATCTTCGCCTTACGACCCTTGATATCGAAATCGGTTGCATATACATATACACCGGTTGTTTTCAGATTGCTGTATAAAGGCAATGTCTGATACACTTCATCCGTCACATATAAAAACACATTTTTGGGAATACCGCCATAGTTGGCATTGAAATTACGGTCACTCCACTGAAACTTAGAGTTAGTACGCTTCTCGCGATAAAACCAATTGTTGTCCGTACGCACGGCAAGCACATTATCTCCTTCCTTCATATACGGAGTAAGATCAAAGCCTACAGCCATGACACCATTTTCATGCAATCCCAAATATTGTCCATTCAGGAAAAACTCCCCACCTTGTCGAACTCCCTCGAATTCCACAAACACCTTTTTGCCGCTCAGTTCCTCTATCCGGAAATGCTTGCGATACCAGACAACCGTATCGGTATGCTGTTCGATGGATATTCTGAAAGCCTCATCTTCGTTGAAGGCATGGGGCAACGTAACTTGCTTCCAACTGCTATCTTTAAAGTCAGGCTTCTTTGCCTGTGGAAAGTCACCCACCTGCAGGCGCCATTCACTGTTAAAATTATACTTCTTGCGCTCTGCCGCATAACCGTTTATCGTGAAAAAGATCATCAACAGAAAGGTAAGTAGATAAAAGTTGCTCTTCATGTTCTTATTGCTATAATTCATTAGTATTCTTTTAGTTTAGCCATTCATTACTTATATGCTTCGTTTTGCTGATACAGTCCTTCCTTCGCTTTCATTTGCGTATCGGGGATAGGATAAAGATAAGTACCCGGCTGTACGTTATTGATATAGTTATCATAGACAGAAGTTCCGGCTGCTTTGTCCGAGAATTTGGCACGTACCTTTTCCATGTATGTATTGTGACGCACGAGGTCGTGCCAGCGAATACCTTCAAAGGCAAGTTCGCGCCGACGTTCATCTTCCACACACTGCAAGAAAGCATTTTCCGTTTTCTGTACAGCGTTCAATTCCGCCAGCCCGGCGCGGGTACGTATTTTGTTTACCAACCGCACACCTTCATCCGTAGGCCCTACAATCTCGGCATACATCAACATCACATCTTCTAAACGGATGAGCGGATAGTTGATGGGGAAATAAGTACGATCCACTATTTGCCCGTCGATATCACTATATCCCAGTTCTTTCCGTTTGATTTTATGTTCGAAAAACTTTGTGAAATAGTTCTTCTTGGGGTCGACCGTCGCCTCATAACGCACATCCGCCCTGTTCGCTTCATAAAGTGCTGCCAGCGCATCCGAACAGGTTATGCGATTACCCGACATCTGAATGCCGATATAGTCTGTTCCTACATTGGGTACAGACATAAATACGACCGGATTTCCGTAGTTCTTTTCCGCCACATATTGCACTTCGAAAATATGATATTTGTTGTCGTTATCGCTAATCCAGATACGTTTCCAAGTATCACCGTCAGCCGCCCAATACTTATTGTTCTTCTCTGCATACTGGATAACATCACCCAACATTTCCTCCGCAAGTGATAATTTAGCCGTATCATACAAAGGAAAACCAGCCATAGTCAAACAGACTCTGCCAAGCAAAGCCTGTGCAGCCGGCAGTGTAGCGCGTCCTGCTTCGGCTATACCCCCACTGCTTGTATAAGCTTGCTCTTTCATATTTTCTATGGCATACTGTAAATCGGGAATAATCACTTCCTCATACACATCTTTCGGTTCAGACTGCGGTGTACTCATTGCTTCTGCCGCACTTAAGGATTGGGTAGCAACCGGTACACGTCCGAAATACCGCACCAGTTCAAAATAAGCATAGGCACGTAAAAAGCGTGCTTCAGCCATGAAAGTGGATTTTACGTCTATATCGGCATCCTCTCCGCTATTGAACTCAAGCTTTTCCACTCTTTCAAGAAAAAGATTTGAGCGGGAAACAATTTTATAGAAAGCATTCCAAGCGCTGTTTATTGTTCCGGCAGTATATATATTCGGATTGAAGACACTGATGTCCACGTAGTCACGTTGTTTATCATCGGCAGGTTCGGTCCATACATCATCCGAACGACCGTCGGACATAAGCAGAATATATTCGGGAACAGGCAACAAGCCGTTATAAATACCCAACAACGCTTGTTCGGCCTGAACGGGTGTCTGAAAGAAATCCACCGTAGGACGCGAGGTCGGCGATTTCACTTCCAGCCAGTCCTCGCAGGATGCAGTAGTAAACAGCGTACTTGCCAGCAGGATGATGTAAATACATATATGATAAATCGTTTTCATAAGTGATGTTTTTTTAAAGGTTATTTCTTTAGAAACTGAAATTGGCACCAATCGTATACGTACGCGCTTGCGGATAGGCATTGTTACCTTTGTTTTCGGGCGAATATCCACCGTCGTATTTATCCCACATCCATACATTCTCTACCGTGAAATAGACACGCGCATTACGTACAATCTTCCGGTTAAGCGGCAACTTGTACCCCAAAGTGATATTCTTAATGCGAATATAGTCCGAACTGTAAAGCCAGCGCGTATCACGCAATTCACCGGTAGTAGAGGTCAATGCCGGTGTCTTACCGTCACCCGGTTCTTCCTCCGAACGCCACATATTTTTCCACCAGGAAAAGACATTCTGGGAGATAGCCATACCCGGATTGTCCATATAACGTCCCGGTGACATACTATAAAGCATACCGCCAAACTGTGCCGTACACAGAACAGACAGGTCGAATGCTTTCCAACTCAACTTATTCGTCATACCGAAAGTGAAGTCAGGATTAGGCTTGCCTACCAGCGTACGGTCATCGTCATTAATAACACCGTCATCGTTCACGTCACGGTAACGCACGTCACCCAATGCCGTACCCTTACGCACCGGATATTTCCGCAAATCTTCGGAATACTGGTACACACCCACGGCATCATACATATAAAAACTGCGCATAGGCTGTCCCACCATCAATACCTGCGTATTACTGTTACTGAATATTTTGTCATTATTGCCCAAGTCTGTCACCTCATTTTTATTGTAAGCCATATTAAAAGAAGTGCTCCAACGCACAGATCCTGTTAAATTCTGGCTCTGCAGTTCCAGTTCAAAACCTTTGTTCTGCACTTCGCCCACATTATCCCACATGTCGCTGAAACCTATGATACCGGGCATAGTCACTTTATAAAGCAAGTCACTTGTTTTCTTCTGATAATAATCCAATGACACCGACAGCCGACTGTTGAACAGAGAGAAATCGGCACCGACATTCCAACTGTAAACCTTCTCCCATGTCAAATCTTCCACATCTAGCGATGACATGGCATAACCATTCATCAATGAACCACCCAAAGAATAGTTTGCACTCGACATCAGTCCCAATGCCGCTCCGTCAGAGAGAGAGTTATTACCATTGGCACCCCAACTGCCACGCACTTTCATTGAATTTATAACAAAATCCTCCGGCCAAAACCGCTCGTTGGAAATACGGTAAGCAAGGGATACGGCAGGGAAAATACCCCAACGTTTATTCTTGCCAAACTTAGACGAACCGTCACGACGGATACTGGCTGTCATCAAATACCGATTATCGTATTCATACTGCAGACGTCCGAAGAAAGAAGCCATACGTCCCGGATATCCGATAGTGGCGTAAGCCGTAGTCAAGTCCACATCAGTCATATCGAAGCTCTCCACCAGATTGTCGGGAAAATGCGTCGCCGCAAGACGGGAAGAATAAGAAGTTCTGGCTTCCAGCGAGAAACCCGCCATAGCGCCCACTGTATGCTTGCCAAAAGAGTTGTCATAATTCAGCAATGTCTGAAACAAGTAGGAATGGTTACGCCCGTCGGTACGATTAGCTGTAGCATAATAACCTTCACCCGTATTCCAACGGTTAGAAATAGAACTGGGCAAGAAACTACGCGCCTGCGTACTACGGAAATTATAAGAACCTGTTACTTCCGCCCTCAAACCGTCAAACAACTCGGCACGGATAAATGCGGAAGTATTAATACGTGCATCTTCCGTCATACTGGACTTACGTTCCAAAGTAGCTACCGGACTGACACGAGTTCCGGCCCAGCTATATCTGCTATAAGGCTCCGCACCCGTATAAATTCCTGCTTCCGGCTCGGCAAACGGGACCATGGAAAGCACTGCCACCGCATCCGCCTTTCCACCGTTATTCCACGACATGGAAGGAGCCAGATTAACACCCAGCGTAATACGGTTAAATATTGTAGTCTGCATATTGGCACGCAGATTGAGTCTTTTATAAGAAGTGTTGATGGCAATACCTTTCTGATCTACATAACCCAGACTCACACGGTAACTGGACTGGTCGGTAGAATTAGATACCGACAACGTATAATTCTGTTTGGGAGCCAAGCGGAAAACCTCATCTTGCCAGTCAATAGTCATCAGGTCACCATATCCGGGTTGCGTCCAACGGGGATCATTTATATACGATGTATTCACGGAACCACCGGTATAAGCCAAACGTATCTCGTAATCATCGGTAGCCATAGCACCTTTTGAACCATACGCCCTGACATAATTCTGGTTATTGATTTCCGAACGCCAGGCAATCCACTCCGCCGGTGTCAGTACATCCAGTTTCTTCTCCATTTGCTGAATACCGAAAGAAGCGGAAAATTGCACGTTCACCTTACCGGTCTTCTGCGCCTCTTTAGTCTTGATAAGGATAACGCCGTTAGCCCCACGCGAACCATAGATAGCAGAAGAAGAGGCATCTTTCAGCACATCAATGGACTCAATGTCATCCGCATTCAAATCATTCAGGTCGTCTACAGGAATGCCGTCTACTACATATAGAGGCTGGTCACTGGCATTGATAGACGCAGCACCACGGATATGTACTTCCAGTTCACCACCCGGCGCTCCGCTGTTTGTCGTAATCTCCACGCCCGCCAATTGTCCTTGCAGCGAAGACAGGACGTTTTCGTTCTGGCGATCAGCTACTTTCTCCCCTTTCAAGGTAGCGATAGAACCGGTTACATTGCCTTTCTTTGCAGTGCCGTAACCGATAACCACCACCTCATCCAGTGCCAAGTCTGCCACTTTCAGCTTCACATTATACACGCTTTTTCCAGTGTTCAACACCAACTTGGCCGTTTCATATCCAACGTATGAAATCTCCAACTGTTCGGCATCTTTGGGTACGGAAAGCCGGAACTGTCCATCCAGTCCGGTGATAGTCATGCTATTTGTTCCTTTCACTACCACAGTAGCGCCAATAGCTGGTTGGCCCGTCTCATCCAGTACCGTTCCGCTGATTTCCCGGTTCTGTGCCGTTGCCGTAACGCCACATAACAAGAATAACAAGAGGCTGAGTATTGAGGCTACTGCTCGTCCGAAATCATAAATCTTTCTCATCTTATTTTTCATGGTCAATTAAATTATTTTCTTTTAATATCTAAATCCGAACCTAAATAATAGCCTATATGTGTAGGTTGATTATAACCGATATTTTCATTAAGGGCGCTCATCTCATACACATGATCGCTCATCAAGTAAGGAAACCTGTAGTCAGAAGGATACCACGAACTAAACAGGCGTAACTCGCGATTATCTGCCGTAGGCATGATAATCTCCTCACGCCAGTCACCCACTATATCTCCATAGAAACAAGGATTTGCTTTAGAAGAATTGATAGAAACCACACCATAACGGTGCAATGAAAAGAAACGTCCGCCACATCGCGAGTTATCGATAACAGTCTTATCCAACAACTCACGGTTCAACAGACCAGACCACCAAATTGCCATATTACAATACCCAGGAGCATAACCCAAGTCTTCTCCCGAAGGCGAATGAGCATTTCCTTTGTACCACCACATCTCGCATCCCGGACTATCAGGATCAATATCTGCCACCATACAACGGCCTACATCATCCGAATTCAGGTATTTCCAGATTACTTTTCCTGTACGCGCATCTCTAAAAGCAGCTCCTGTTGCACCGGTTTCATAACAAGCCCATATCTGCAACCCTTCACGTGAAGGGTCGAACTTGCCAAGATGAATAGCATCACCATGCCCCATTCCGCAATTATTCAAACCCAGTCCGGTATGATCTACAGTCATAGAACCATAAACAATTTCATCCAAACCATCACCATCCACATCACCCGTACGCATGCTGTGATAACCCTGTCCTTCATAAGCTCCATGTTTCCCATCGGTAGTATCAAAACGCCACTCTTTCATCAACTTTCCACCAACAAACGTCCATGCTTCCACTACAATCTTTGCATAACAACCACGTCCTATAATAATATTGGTATGTAACTGTGTACATTTAGCTACCCCGATACGGTAACTACTAGAACGTTTATAATAATCATCTCCCCACTCTTCACTACTGCCCAACCCTATATAATCGGTACGCGCCAATTCTTTTCCAGTGGTTCCTTCAATCACTGAGAGAAATTCAGGCCCGCCATGTATATAGTTAGCACCGGATACGCGGTAGTCAGTCTTACCATCACCATCCGTATCACCTATCTCCTTACCATCTCCGAAAACAGTCCCTTCGGCCGTACGCAGTGCTATTTCACAGCGCCCGTCGCCATCGAAGTCATACACTGCAAACGAACTGCCATTTCCGGTCAGTACATTCGGACCTAATTTTATACGCCACATAAACGTACCATCCATTTTATACGCTTCCAACAACATAAAGTGCGTCACTCCCATATCGACAGCACGTGTATTTGAGTCTTTATCCTCTCTGGTAGCATCATCCAGCAAGCGTTTCAGAACAATCTCGTATTCTCCATCTCCATCTAAATCACCCACACTGGCATCGTTAGCTGCATATATCCGGCGAGGATCTATATTCACGGTATGTGCAAGAGGAATGGATATATAAGGAAGTCCTTGTGAAGCACGGTAAGAAGACATCGTATATGTATCCAATGTCTCAGTACTACCACTGTAACAAAGACGATAAATATTATCCTGCATCCGGTCTGCCCCTATATCCTGAAAACAGGTAGTAGCCACTATCGGTTCTGAATTCAACTTCACTTCTTCTCCGTTTCCAATAGCACGGTAAAGATCAAAAGCCGTATCTTCCGTATCTGTAGGAAAGAAACGCCAACTAACCAATATCTTATCATTATATTTAGAAAAGGTCGAGGCTGTTGCATCTGTTCTACCATTGATAGAAGCCCACAACATTCGTTTTTCCGGCACATTACCGACAGGTGGTTCAGTAGTGTCTTCTTCTGGAGTTACGGGCTCTCCCGGTTCTTCAGGTCCGACAGCCTCAAAAATCTCTTTATCTGTACAAGCAACAATAAAGCAGCACATAATACCGATAAACAACCATTTTGTGAATTTCATATCTATCATTCTTTTCTAATTCTAACTTGCAGTTCTATGCTGGCAAAAGTAGCAAGAAGCCATTTCTTACCCATGTAAATGCGTACATAAAGGCTGCAAAAAAATACTGCCTAGCAAATACAAATGCCACTACCCGATATCCAACCGGAAGTAAACGCAACGGTACACAATAATATAAACAATATGTACATTTATACATGTCAGACTAGTATATCCTGCCTACCTTTGTAGCAACAAGAAAATCAATATGCCAACTTCAATGTTAAAGTTGAAAATATAATGTATTAATTCAAAACAGCACTCATATCATGAGGAAAATATTTTTAATCGCAGCAGTATTCTGCTCACTGACAACTCTCGGAAAAAATAAAGACAAACAACCGGCAACGGTTATCATCACTGCCGGACAATCAAACACAGACGGACGTGTAATGAACAACTCACTACCTAATTATATCCAACAAAACAAATATAAACATTGTCTGTGGTGCTACGGAAGTGCCGGCAAGATACAAACAAACGGTTTTGAAACTTTCTGGCCCCGTATGGTCCATCCTTCACGTCCAGGTCGCTGGGCATACGATGCAATAACTTATTACTGGCTGGAACAGGCACTTCAAAAAGACTTCTATGTAATAAAATGGTCTTTGGGCGGAACTGCCATTGATACCGGTTGTAGCAGTACAAGCGGCAAATATTGGTCGGCCGATCCGAAATGGCTTGCGGCCAACCATTCAACAGCTACTGGCGGAAAATCACTTTTACTTTCATTTACAGAGAGTATTTCTGCATGTATCGACAATAAATTGGATAAACTTTCCGAGGGGTATGAAATCAAGGCTTTCCTATGGCATCAAGGAGAAAGCGACCGACACAAAGGCAAAAACTACTATAAAAATCTAAAAGCCGTGATAGCGTATGTACGTAATTTCCTTGTAGAGAAAACCGGAAATAAGCAATACAAAAAATTACCCTTTATCTGCGGCACGGTAGCCCATAGCAATAAGCAATATAGTGCTGACGTAGAGACTGCGCTCTACAAACTGGCCAAAGAAGATAAGAATTTCTATGTCATAGACATGTCCAAAGCCGAATTGCAAAAAGACCGGCTGCATTTTACTGCAGAATCTGCTGAATATTTAGGAATTAAAATGTATAATAAGCTGGTTGATTTGGGCATTGCCGGTAAAAAGGCAAAAGAAATTGGTATTAAATAAAAAAAATTCTCATAGAAAATTTTGTATAAGTAAAAAAAGGTTCGGGCTTGTGAAAGTCTGAACCTTTTTCTTGATATATACAACAGATAATCAATATCATCTACCTAAGTAATGCCCCTCAATTGATTTTAGTTTTTAACTCATCCGGTGAATCTTTCGTATATGATTTTACATTCCCGGCCACTTTTGTAAACAGTTCCTGTACCCGTTCAACAGGCACAGTAGTCAAAGGACGGAAGTTATCAGAATTCATATAATCCAAAATAGCTTTATGCAACTGACGGGCAGCAACACGCTTTTCCAATTGTGAAGTAATATCCATACTCGTCATCATTAGCTTTCCACTCAATACGTTCGCTTCAAACAAAACTCCTATCTTACGGCTGATAAACCAAGTATCTATATTCTGAACAATTGGCTGAAAGTCATCCGGAAAATCAGTGAACTGCATCACTTGTGCCTTGTTCAACAACTCCCACCATTGCAAATTACTATGGTATTCAGTGGGGAATTCCTTAAACAGCGGATGATATTCATTGAGAAAAATACCGGTAGTATGCGGTGGACGCATTTTAAACCAGGATGTATTCCAAAACACAGGAGTAAAATGCTGTACCACCTCTTTTCCATAACTTACTTTTCCAGCGGCGGTAATCAGAACATTCCCACCCTGTTCCAACACAGATATGGCTTGTTCATCCAATGTATCCGTAGTATATACATCACCTTCTGCCAACTCCACATGTGCCGGATACACCCAAAAATCCCAATCATTAACAGCACTCGTATTCTCAATACATATTTCCAGATTCAATTTCTGAGGAGTATCAATAGCACCCAGGTCCAAATCCACACTCCCCAAGGAGAAAAGATTACCTATGGGAATATCACTACTACCGACTGTTCCGTGAGCATAGACTTTACCATATTCATCCTTAACCGTATAAATGGTTCTTGCTTCCCGTAACGGCGTTGCCCCGAAATGGGCAATCTCTATATCAGCATGAAAACTTTCATCATTGGTATACACAAATTTAGGAATACGTGCTAATGGAACAGTCGGACTGCAGAAACGCCTGAACTCTGCCGCATTGATGTATCCTTTTTCTTCGAAAAACACATTGAGCACTCCTACCAAAGCCGTTCCCTGACCGGAATAATCATTTAATGCCAGTAATTGAAAACCTGCATAATCGGGTGTACGTAATGTTTTCTCTATTTCATGCTTGTAACAAATAGCTTGTAACTTCCCTGATGCCATCATGAAATCATGAGCTTGCCCACCCATATCATTATCTTCCAGTATATCCCGGAATATCTCAAAATTTCGAGCTTTGTTTACTCCTGTGTATTTACGGATTTCATTAAAATCAGGAAAAACGCACCATTGCCCTGTCTCATGCGATACATAAGGCTGCCTTACCGTATCTATTTTAGCACGGTAATCCGACATACTTTCCGGTTGCCGTTTTGCCCATGTCACCCCCCGAGCACCAGCCTTTACATGATACTGGTTATGCGGTTGCCACTTCCAACTTCCACCAACCGATGCTCCTGTATATACACGACGGGAGTCTGCCGTTTTCCAATAATCCACAAACTTACTCACCCAATTTACCCAATGGCCGGAAGGTTCATTGCCACAGGCAAGCATACAGTAAGAAGCATAGTTACCATACGCTTTCGTCAGCGCAATGGTTTCATCCATGAGATATTTGTCAATAGGTTGTCCATTCCCCAGCTTCGGGCCGTGATTAGGCCAGCTCGGACCTTCGGGTTGAAGATAAAAGCCTACAAGGTCAGCAGCAATGAAAGCCGCTTCCGGTGGACAGTAAGAATGAAACCGCATATGATTCAATCCATAACTACGACAAATACGGAATACACGCTCCCAGGAAGCGACATCCATCGGAGCATATCCTGTTAACGGGAAATCGCAGTTTTCAACAGTGCCTCTCAACATCGTCTTACGCCCGTTTATATAAAACCATTTACCGTTTATCGTAAACTCGCGCATTCCGAATTGTATTTGCTTTGTTTCTATTTGTTTTCCATTCTTCAAAGTTGCCGTTAAACGATAGAGAGCCGGACTGAACTCATCCCATATCAGAAAGTCCTGCCCCATCGGTAGTTCCATTTCAAACAGATTATCACCTTTTCGCACAGTAACGGTTTGGTATACCGGAGCAATTTCATGGTTGACATCCGTATTAAAGCTCTTCGCAGAAAGAGTTATCTCCCCGTTTACTGAAGAAGATGCCCGTACATTCATACATACAAGAGCTTTCTTCCCTGCAAGGTCGGGGTATATCTGTATATCCTCAAAAAAGACTTTCGGTGTAGATTGTAACTCTATCTTACCGACAATACCATTCCAGTTGCCTTGTGTCTGGTCTGTGATACTATGCGAGTCCGGACCTACGTTAATTTCTTTAATCCGGTTATCTACCCGAATAGTCACCAAATAACTCTTTCCTGGAGTTACATAAGAAGTAAGGTCATATACATGGGGTACACAAAGGCTGTTCTGCATACCAACTTCCTGCCTATTAATCCACACGGTAGTTTCTATATGAGGACGTTCCAGAAAGAGGACAACCCGTTCTCCTTTCCAACTATCAGGAACTGTCACTCTCTTTTGGTACCATGCCACCCCGACATAATGCTTGTCCGGCGTAAGAAAAAAAGGAAGTTTAACCTGACCGTCTATACGGTACTTTTCCATATAAGGGTTGAAATAGTAAGAGCTATCGTAAAGGCTTCCTGTCCATCTGGTACGGACGGTTACATCATCCCCTTTCTGTTTTTCGGGCATTGACCCAGGCAGATTTATCCGGTCGTTCAAAGTTTTATTAAACCATTCTTCACGGATACCTTTATCCTCACGGTCTATTTGAAAAGCCCATTTGCCGGACAAGCTAACCGAGTGGTTTTGTCCCACTACAGCCAACGAGCCGGCAAATGCTATAAACAAACTTGCTATAATAT
>ERZ1504709.357-NODE-357-length-15380-cov-4.352300_pt1 | contig 15380 bp, 19 predicted proteins | sample MGYA00572390_ERZ1504709 | MGnify/ENA primary metagenome ERZ1504709 (study PRJEB39906, sample SAMEA3182114) | gut metagenome | biome: human; feature: gut; material: Stool; isolation source: human stools | place: Canada | collected 2013-06-10 ... | reverse complement strand
CTTTTTGAACACCCGGACGAATACGTTTTACCGTACGGTAATCATCTGTAATTATACCATATATTTCTCCGGCAGGAAGGTATTCTATGGGAGATTTAACCTCTTTCAGTGCTATTACGTCTCCATTGCTTATCTCTGGTTCCATGGAATGTCCGGTAAGGTTACACCACATTACTCCCGGCTTGTTATATGGAGGATAGTTTATATAATAGTCCGGCAGTTGCGTCTGGTCATTGGAAACAAACTCAAAACCACCTATGAAATCTACATTATAATAAGGAGCACCTTTATATTCTTGGTTGATACTGGGGAGTGGTTCTGGAGTTGACACATCATTAGTACGGAGCATAGCACCTTCACCAGTAAGAAGCCAATCAAAAGAAATATCAACGCATTTTGAGTATATTATATCTAAGTCAAAACTATCTCTTGCGTACCAACTTGAGATAGTTGTAGGAGCAACTCCCAAAAAAGATGCAAGTTTTGCATTGTTTTTTAGTCCATAATAGGACTTTATTCGGTCTAAAACCCCTGCTTTATTAATTTTTTCACTCATATTGCGTATATTTCTATTGAAAAACTTGTTTTAAACGCATATTGCGTATATATTTGCAGCGTAATTAGTGATTTGCAACACTAATAATCGTTTACAGCGGATAAAGATAATCATTATACTTTAAATAATAATAAGTATGGAAAAGGTTTTAGAACACGTTTCGGAGAACTTATCGGTTGAGATATTTCCGGATGACAAGTTTGAATTCTTGATAACAACAAATGAAGCAGCAAAAGGATTTGGAATTAATCCCTCCTCTTTACGTTCTCAGAAGCACGACCATCGTGATGAATTAATAGAGGGGAAACACTTCATTACGAGCGTTGGAATTTCCAACGCAGGGTGTAAATCAGGCGGTTATCTTCAAAATAAGCAAATTCTTTGGACTAAGCGCGGTATTGTCCGTCTCGGCTTCTTCATCAAGTCTGAACGGGCGAAAATGTTTCGTGACTGGGCAGAGGACTTAGTAGTAAACAAGATTGATGAAGCATACCGGGTGCAATCACAGGTACAGCAGCTCTCCCTCTTCCCGGAACCGGTGAAACGCAACCATAACCGCCTGACAAAGGAACGGCTGGTGGATATACTTGCCGATGTGGCACGGATAGAGGACAAGGAACTGCGCCTGACGCTTGTAGATAAACTGACAAACATTAAAGCATAAAAATATATGAAGAAGATTGACTGGGAAGATTCCCGAAAGAAAACTGCCGCTTATGAATATCTGGTAAAAGTATTCAAGACCACTAAACCGAGTGTAAGCCTTGCCATGAGCTTCAAACGGAACAGCCTTGAAGCGGCGCGGATGCGGCATGTAGCTATACATGAACTTGGAGGACGGCTATTGAGTGACGAGAATGTGACTGTTTCCCCAGTAAAGATACTGGACTCTCATGGAAATGTGAAATCAGTAATAACAGACGATTCGATAACTTTATAATTATGAAAACCTGGAGAACAATTCAAAAGATTGCCGTAGCTGTAGGCATGTCCTATGGTCTGTGGTTGGGAACAAATGTGAACGCAACAGATGCGGACAGCCGCAATGCGTTTGTAATTATCGCATTATCGGCCATCATAGCAATATCACTTATGCCGGATAAGACGGATACCGCAACTGTTTAGGAACGGTTTGTTCAGCAAGCCGGAGTTTCCCTTATCATGCGGAAGCGGCCGGCTCCCCGGTTCGATGCCGGGGCTTGCACAAATAAAAGAGAAAAGTTTCTGATTATGGAAATGTTTGGAAAGACATTATGTATAACGTTTGATGAACTTGTTCGTAGTGGTATTATGAGCAAATCTAATTTTGATAAACATGTTCGTGAACGTAAGTTTCAGGTTTTACAGAAAGGTGGTAACGGACGTAAGGTGCTTGTGGCTTATGAGACCCTTTCGGATGCACTTCGCTCTGTTGTAGAAAAAAAACTGCCTGATATAAAAAAACAACTCAAAAAAGGACAAATCAACCCTATGAATATCCGCCTGAAAAGTGATGACAAGGCTGTGGAATTCTACAAGACCTATACTCCCAAGATTTCCATAGATCGTCAGAAGGAATATGTACTCAACGCCAAAGTGATGAATGCCATGATAGTACAGGAAACGGGGCTGCAGAATAAACACAGCGAATACGGCTATACGCACAAAAGCCTTGTACGCAATACCGTCATTTCCTTATGCGAGGAGCTTCGCAAGTCTTTCAACCATACGCTACCGAAAAGCGAATCCCGCCTGATAGAAAAGTTCAGGGACTACAAGAAGCGGGGTTACGTGGCGCTGGTAAGCGGTACTACCGGCAACCAAAGCGCCCGCAAGATCGGCCCCCGAGAGGGACGTATCCTGCTGCGGTTGAAGCGGAGCAAGTTTCCGGTATATACCGACATGGAGATATTCGACGAGTTCAACCGTATTGTGGCGGAACGTAATGCGCGTGTCATCTGTGAGGAAGACAGGCTGAAACCGGTAGAATCCCCCCAGACAGTCATCAACTACCTCTACAAGACCGGCATCAAACTGTGGTGGTATGGTGTGGTGCATGGTGAAATCGCCTTCAAGAACGAGTTCATGCCGCAATTTGACACAAAACTTCCGCAGATGCCCAACACATTATGGTACGGTGACGGTACGAAACTGAACCTCTATTACAAGGACTACGACAAGAAAAATAAACGCATGGTGGCACGCACCATTGATGTGTACGAGGTGATGGATGCCTGCTCGGAAATGTTCCTGGGCTACTCCTTCGGTGCGGAGAACTTCCTCACACAATATGAGGCCTACCGTATGGCGCTGGAAACGTGGAAGGTCAAACCTTATGAGATAGTCACCGATAACCAGGGCGGACACAAGAAGCCGGAAGCACAGGCCTTTTTCAAGAAGATATGCCACCTGCACAAGACCACCATGCCTCACAACGGCCAGAGTAAGACCATCGAAAGCGCTTTCGGACGTTTCCAGCAGCAGGTGATGCACAAGCTCTACAACTATACCGGTCAAAACGTGACCGCCACCAAAGAGAGCAGTCATGTCAACATCGATCTGATAATGAAAAACATCTCGCAACTCCCTACTTTGGAAGAGATGAAAGAACAATATCTGAAATGCCGTCTTGAATGGAACAGTATGCCGCATCCCACCAGTGAGACGGGGATGACCCGTATGGAAATGTACACGACCCTCAACAGCCCGAAAGCCGAACAGCTGGACGAATACGAGGTGCAGGAACTCTTCAAGCTCCTCAGTAAGGACAGCGTGAAGTACGGCAAGCAGGGATTCGTATTCAGCCGTAACAACAAGGAGTACCATTACATGGTATACGATGAATTCGGACAGGTGGATATGGGTTTCCACATGCAGAATGTGGGTGTCAGTTTCCGCTACAAGTACGATCCCATGGACATGACCTCCGTAGAACTTTGGGAAGTCTGTGCGGGCGACAGGCTGAAGTATGCTGCTACTGCCACCCCGAAAGTCGTCTTCCATCGTGCTACCGCAGAACGCAGTACGGAGGAGAGCGAACGGCTCTACGCCCAGATACGCGCCCAAAAGCGTGCTCTTGCCGGGCACTATATCGCCTGCGAGGAACTGTTGCTTGAGGAGAGCATGGGAGAAGCCTACACCAAGCTTGTGATGCCCCTTCCGGTGGGTGAATCACAGAAGAGCATGGAGCGGCAGCGTGAACAGTACGCCAACGAGGAGCTGAAAGCTCCGGTTGCCTATCCTGAAGGTGTCGGACCGGGAACTTATGAAGCCGAACCGGAGGAAGAACCTGCGGGCATCGCCTCTCCGGGTGAATACACCAAGCAGGTTTCCGGCATGACTGAAGCTGAAATGTACCTGTCGTTCCTCAGCGATAATTAACCAGTATTCAATAATCAATTAAATACCATTCAAAAATGAAAGAACTCAGTAAACAAGACAAGGACGCCATACGTGACGCACTGTTGGAATATTGCGGCAACTATCCCAGCCAGAATCGTGCCAGCGAAAGCCTGAACGGTGTCAGTGCCGCAACCGTATCACAAATCTGCAATCAGAAGTACACCAGTATCAGTGATGACATGTTCAGCCGTATAGCCGCACAGATCGGTTTCAGTATGGACCGTTGGACATTGACTGAAAGCAATGCTTTCCAGCGGATCACTTTCGCGATGTCAGACGCACAGGCCTACAAGAATACCACCTGGGTAGTGGGTGATGCAGGCTGCGGCAAGACGACCGCCGCCATCGAGTACCGCCGCACACACCGCAATGTGTTCTATATCCTTTGCTCTGAAGATATGAAAAAGAGCGATTTCGTTCGGGAAATCGCCAAACAGGTCGGCGCTCCGGTGGACGGGACCAACCTGCGTGACATTCTGGAATATGCCATTTCCATGATAGCCTTTCTTCAAAATCCGCTTATCATTTTTGATGAAGGAGACAAACTGACGGACAGTGTATTTTCCTACTTCATCAGCATATACAACCGCCTGGAGAATAAAGCGGGGATCATCTTTCTTTCCACCGACTACATCAAGCGCCGGGTGGAAAATGGCCTGCGCTATAACAAGAAAGGTTACAAGGAGATAAACAGCCGTATCGGCCGCAAGTTCTTTGATGTGAGTGCCGCAACGGAACAGGATGTGTATGCCATCTGCCAGGCCAACGGGCTGACAGAGCCGACCGAAATAAAGCGTGTACTGCGTGAGGCACAACAGGGGGAATATGACCTTCGCCGGGTGAAACGGGTCGTACATGCCTGCAAGCGCATATTGGAAGCCAGACGGATGAAAGGAGGTACGGAACAATGAGTGAAGCGGTGAATGATGCCAGAACCTTTGCGCGTAATGCCAAAGGGGTACGTGAACTGCTGTCCATGAAATTTGATACGCTCCCATTCGAAGGTGAATGGTACGATGCTTTCGGTACTCCTGAAAGCCGCGGGGTATGGATAGTCTGGGGAAAGTCAGGCAGCGGGAAAACCTCTTTTGTAATGAAACTCTGCAAGGAATTGTGCAAATATGGTCGTGTAGTTTACAACAGTCTGGAGGAAGGCATCAGCCTGACCATGCAGAATACCGTACGACGCAGTAACATGCTGGAGACCAACCGCCGTTTTCTGCTGGTCTGTGAATCGATGGACGAGCTCAGTCTGCGCCTGAAACGCCAGAAATCACCGGACTTTGTTGTAATAGACAGTTTCCAATATACGTACATGAGCTTCCCTCAGTTCCTTAAATTCAAAGAACAGCACAGAAACAAACTGCTTATCTTCATCAGCCATGCCAGCGGTCAGAATCCGGACGGGCGTACAGCCAAGAAGGTTTTGTACAACGCCTCACTGAAAATCTATGTAGAAGGCAAACGTGCTTTTTCCCATGGCCGTTTCATAGGCCCGAAAGGATACTATGATATCTGGCCGGAAGAAGCGGAAATTTATTTCGGAGAAAAACCGATTTTGAATGATGAGAACGAATAAAGACAAATCGATCAGTGTCCAGCAGCTCAAAGCCCTGCACGCCACTTTCCACCGCATCGGTATGGATGACGATGCCAGGCATGGATGCATCTATGAATTCACTTCCGGACGTACGGCAAGCAGCCGGGAACTGACGATGCACGAGGCGCGGCAACTGCTGGAAAGGTTGAACCCGCCGGATGAAAAGGTAAGGGCAATGCAACTGGCGGAAGCGAAAGGCGTGTTCCGCGATATTTATCGCCTGTCGTTCCTGATCCCACAGCTGAACCAGGGTTTCACCAGTGACAGTGAAGATGAATACCGGATGAACGTTGCGAAGCTCAACATGTGGGCGAGGAAATACAGCAAGGCACGCAAGGATGTTACCGCCATGAAACTGTGGGAGTTACAGGATACCAAGAAGCAGCTGGAAGCTTGGATGCGGCGTGAGGAAAAGAAACAGAAAAATGAAACAATATGAGAACGAAAAATGAAATCAACCAGGCTGTGGCAATATTGACTCGTAAAGCCGACCGGCCCAGTCTCGTACAGGCCGAGGTATTGCAGGGCAGCATGACCGAACAACAGGTATTCCAGAAATACGTTATGGAAGTTGCAGAAGAGAATCGTGACGAGGTGGTTTTCTTCGCCGCCCGCGATGCCGCCCGATTTTCTGCCGGACATATCGGCCTGGAAGAACTGATACCGGATGTACAAAGTATGACAGCGGCGGACTTTGCCGCCACCGGAGCATTGGGTGTAGTAGACGAAGAGAGTGATACGATAATGCTCTCACGCAAAGAGTTCAACCGTTTATTGGCCCGCATCGAACGCCTTGAACATTGGACAGGTTTACGCCGTAAAGCTGCTCCCGGTGATTGTACTCCTCTTCCATTGCCCGAGGATGCCGATATGGATGACTTGATGAAACAGAACGAGGCCTGCCGTTACCTCTCATGCGGCAAGAATACAATCAAGGGCTATGCCTCCCGCGGACTGGTACACAGTTATAAGAAAGGAAAGTTCACTTATTCTATTGGCGATAAATGCGAAAACGTTCCATCCGAATCAGGACAAACACAAGGTTGTATCCTTTTCCATTTACATTGGGATATAAATTGTTCCAAACAACTCTATTTCACATATAATGGTGCTGTTTTTTATCGTTTCAAAACTCGTTTTTGGTCTGACTGGAAACAAATATCTTTTACTTAAACTGTTATAAATATTAGGAACCGTTTTTCTATTTCATTTCTTCTGCCCCTAAAATGTACAAGATATGGCAGAGGATATTAAGGAAAATGAAATGCAGAATGGAAAACCAGCCAGATTGAGAGGCATAGATACAGATGGGAACAGCATAACACCAACAATGGAAGAAGTGACCGATGCACTACCAGGAGAAAAAAAGTACGACAGAGGAGTGTATTATTCACTGCCTAAGTCCATTGTATCTGTCCATAAACCAACTGGAGGCAATGAACTTAAGACCATAACGTTATTAAAAATAGGAGACTATAACACGTCCCATTTTAATTTCTTTGAGGTTTTTACTATTCCATTTTACTCGAATAACCATTGCTTACCCGGCTGGTGCAAGGTTCATTATGCGCCCGCTGGTACACTCCAAAGTGATGTTGCTCATTCTGAATGCGGATGTTTCTCTAATTTAAGGCAGATAAGCTATAAAGGGAACGTTTATTTGGCTATTGATATACTGGTGAATCAGTATGGTTCTGCGTATATTGCTCTGACCGGTTATCATGAAGATACATCACAGATAATGGATGTTACCGGAGATTTTACAGAACTTCAATAAGATGAACATACAATGAGGAAACTGCAAAATCCTCATTGTATGCCAGTATTTCCATTAAGATGTAAAAGATATTTTCTTCCAATCACTCCAAAAGTCCCAAAGTTGTCTGATATACAAATTTTGTGGCCATGCTTCAGCGCACATTTGAAATCCCACAGAATCGGTGATTATTGTAAGAATACAGCCATATGCAGCTGGATAATTGTATTCTTTGTAATTTTCCTGATGATAACGGCAAAAACCATTAGGCAGATTATCAGCATTTACATTATCGTTGTCAGATATAAGTCCGGAAAGGTTTTTTAAATCAGAGGTGTCCATAAGGCCTTTATACTCATGAGTAGCCGTGGGCATATTTATTCTTATTAGGTCCACCAAGTCTGCTTTGGCTATTTTTCCAAGAGTTCCATCTTCCAATATCACTGTTATATATGCAGCATCATTTGCTTGTTGAACTTCATTAATTTTTATATCTTCACCCATACCTAATATATTTTAGGGGCAGAAGATATATTAGATAAAAGTTAGCGCTCATGCCAATCTTGCCAAGCTCCCAAATCATTACAGCTTCGCGTTCGTATCTGATTGTCTTGAACGCTATAAGCTATTTGTAATACCCATCGGCCTTGATTACACGATATTACTATTAATCCGCCATAATTGATATAAGGCGGAAAGTTGGCATTTTTGTTAGAAACATAATTTATATCATAATACCCAGTACTTTTGTACGTGTTCAAATCATCTTTAGCTTCACCTTTGTCTTGTAAAACTGTATTGAAGCCTATTGATGTTTTGAATAATTCTATCAAATCATTTTTGGCGATTTTCCCAAGACTCCCATCTGTTAATACCACTGTTACGTATGCAGCATCCTTCACTTGTTGCGCTTCATTGATTTTTATATCTTTACCCATATCTTGTACATTTTAGGGGCAGAAGATATAATGGATTAGAAATCAACGTTCGTACCACTCTTGCCAACGTCCACTTTCATTACAACTTCGGGTTCGGATTTTATTATCTTGAATACTATAAACTATTTGCAATATCCAACGGTTCTTATTACAAGAAATAACGACCAACCCGCCGTAGCTTATATCTGGAGGAAAATTAGGATTGTTATATAATTCTTTATTTATATCGTAATACCCCGTATTTTTATAAGTATTAAAATCGTCTTTGGCTTCACCCCTATTCTGAAGAACCGTATCAAATCCTATTAATGGTTTGAGTAGTTCCGCCAAGTCTGCTTTGGCTATTTTTCCAAGAGTTCCATCTTCCAATATAACTGTTATATATGCAGCATCCTGCACTTGTTGTGCTTCATTGATTTTAATATCTTCTGCCATATCTTGTACATTTTAGGGGCGTCTGATATAAGTTTTGTAGCACAAAATTCAATTCTTACCTTCACACCAAAAATGATTTACGCTTACATCAGAGTATCAACAGACAAACAAACTGTCGAAAATCAACGATTCGAGATTGAGAAATTTGCTCGTATCAGAGAGCTAAATATTGATAAGTGGATATCCGAAACGGTATCAGGAACAAAATCTGCCAAAAAGCGAAAACTCGGTTCCCTTATTAAAAAGTTAAAGAAGGGAGATACATTAATAGCTTCGGAAATCAGCCGTCTGGGTCGTCGATTAATGGAAGTTATGAGCATCCTGAATACTCTTATGCAAAAAAATATAACAGTGTTTACGGTGAAGGAAAAATATGAATTGGGCAATAATATTCAATCACAAATTCTTGCGTTCGCCTTTGGATTATCTGCACAAATTGAACGTGATTTGATAAGCCAGCGTACAAAAGAAGGACTTGCTCGACGTGTAGCTGAAGGGCAGAAATTGGGACGTTGTAAAGGGGGACATAATTCACATTACAAGCTCACCGGAAAAGAATCTCTTATAAAAACAATGCTTGAGTATGGATATAGCAAAGCAGCTATCTGTAGGAAACTGAAATGCAATCCCAAGACATTGGATGACCATTTAAATAGAATGGAAAAATGCGAATAATAGAGTATATATCCCCTAAGATTCATACAAAGATAAAAATTCTGAATGATTGGAGGAACTTTTAAGTTCCTTTTGAGAGCCGTTTAAATAGAGTTGGAAAATGAATAAAAAATCACAATTTGTTTTGTGTTAATTGGTGTAAAAGACTCACAAAGTGATTTGGAAAAGCATTACAAAACGTTTTGCGGTTTATAATCAATGAAGTATGATGTGTACCAGGGGCTTTTTATATGGCCTTAAAAAAAAGACCCTGAATTTGCACCTGACATACTTCGTAGAAACGCTATATTCTGCTTCACCTCAAACAAACAAAAAAGCCCTAATTCCGTTGAGAATCAGAGCTTTTCCTAATTTTGCTTTCTTGAGAAGCGGTGCGTACGGGACTCGAACCCGTGACCCCATGCGTGACAGGCATGTATTCTAACCAACTGAACTAACGCACCATTATTTCATTTATCGTTGCTATCTCTCTCGATTGCGGTTGCAAAGGTAGGTGTTTTTTTTGAATCTGCAATAGTTTGAAAGAAAAAAAATATCTTTTTTTTCAACATCTATTGATTATAAGAGATTTATGTTATCTTTGCATAGACAAAAAAAATAGAAACTATGAAAAATACCCCTATTGCACGTGAACTAATCGATAAAACCATCGAAGATTTTCATATTACTGATTTTGCAAAAGCCACTATCCGCGAAGTAAAAGCTATTGCAGCAAAAGCAGAAGCGGACTCCGGTGTGGAATTTATAAAAATGGAAATGGGAGTTCCCGGACTACCACCCTCCTCCGTAGGTGTAAAGGCAGAAATTGAATCGCTACAAAAAGGAATAGCAAGCCTGTATCCGGATATTAACGGCTTGCCTGCATTGAAAGAAGAAGCATCCCGCTTTATCAAGGCATTCGTCAACGTAGACGTAGCGCCGGAAGGATGCGTACCCGTTACAGGTTCCATGCAAGGAACTTTTGCCTCTTTCCTTACATGCAGCCAATGTGACGAGAAAAAAGACACAATCCTGTTTATCGACCCCGGTTTTCCCGTACAAAAGCAACAATTGGTTGTAATGGGACAAAAATATGAAACTTTCGATGTGTATGACTATCGTGGCTGCAAACTGAAAGAAAAGCTGGAAAGCTATCTCAAGAAAGGCAATATATCCGCCATTGTCTACTCCAATCCGAACAACCCCAGCTGGATATGCCTGAAAGAAGAGGAACTGCGTATCATCGGCGAACTTGCCACCCGGTATGATGTAATCGTACTGGAAGACCTTGCCTATTTCGCCATGGACTTCCGTCAAGACTTAAGCAAACCGTTCCATGCGCCCTACCAACCATCCGTAGCCCATTACACTGACCATTACATACTGCTCATATCCGGTTCCAAAGCATTCAGTTATGCAGGACAACGCATCGGGGTAAGCTGTATCTCGGACAAACTTTATCATCGGGCATATCCGGGACTGACACAACGTTACGGCGGCGGTACATTCGGCACAGTATTTATCCATCGTGTCCTGTACGCCCTTTCTTCCGGAACCAGCCACTCGGCGCAATACGCACTTGCAGCCATGCTGAAAGCCGCCAATGAAGGCAAATACAACTTCCTGGATGAAGTAAAAGTATATGGCGAACGTGCACGGCGACTGAAAGAGATTTTCCTGCGTCATGGTTTCCATCTGGTATACGACAACGACCTTGGAGAGCCTGTAGCCGACGGATTTTACTTTACCATCGGTTATCCGGGCATGAGTAGCGGTGAACTTGCCAAAGAACTGATGTACTACGGAGTAAGCGCTATCTCACTGGTAACTACCGGAAGCCATCAGGAAGGATTGCGGGCTTGCACCTCATTCATCCAAGACCATCAATACGCCCAATTGGATGAACGCATGGCCGTCTTTGCAGAAAATCATCCTGTCAGATAGGACATATATCCCCTTTACAGAGAATGAATGCGCCAAACTCTGACGACGCTTCATTCTCTGTAAAACTTTAAAACTCCCCGAAAAAAGACTTTCCGGATAAAAATTAAACAGACTCCCATAAAAAAGAGAAAGATAATTTGCTCCTTTATAGAAAAATACTTAATTTGGAGGCATGTATACCAATGCAGACATATTCAAAATAGAAACTAACCATATAGTTCCTACACGAGGAAAAGTTCTTATTTCCGAACCTTTTCTGTGCGACTATATGTTCGGGCGGTCTGTTGTTTTACTGGCAGACCATACGCAAGACGGAACCATGGGACTTGTAATGAACAAGCCGTTACCTCTGTTCCTGAATGATTTACTAAGCGAAATCAACTGTCGGGAAGATATTCCTATCTATAAAGGCGGACCGATGAGCACCGATACCCTTTTCTATTTGCACACATTGGAAAATATAACAGACTCGCTCCCCATAGCCAACGGGCTCTACCTGAACGGTGACTTCACCGCTATCAAGCAATTTATAACAGAGGGTAATTCCATCAAAGGAAGAATACGTTTCTTTCTCGGTTATTCGGGCTGGGAACCCGGACAACTGAAAAAGGAAATAGAAGAGAACACCTGGCTGGTGGACAAAGCCGATATTCCTTCGCTCATGGATGAAAAAGCCTGCAGAAACTTGTGGAAAGATGCACTTAGCAAACTTGGCGGAAAATACGAAATGTGGTCACGTTTTCCGCAAATCCCCACTTTGAACTGACAGTAACCGGACAATCATCCGATTACCGGCTATCCTCTACCCGCCCCACACCATCGAGGCGAATACATTGCATCAAGACAACGTCCTTAAATTTGCCGCCTGCAAACCACCATTCCTTCAGCAGTCCGCATTGTACAAAGCCGCAAGAGCCAAACAAGCGCAAGCTCGCTTCATTGTCGGCAGCCACATGCACAACCAACTGTTTCAGAAATAAAAAGCCGAAGGCATAATCGCACAAAAGTCTCAAGGCATCGGAAGCGTACCCGTTGCCCTGATACTCCTTCCGTATCGCAATCCCCACCTCACCGCGGGAATGCATCGGTGCAAAATCCGTAATGTCAATAGTGCCCACCACGGCATCATCCTCGCGACGCACTATCATCATGCGGAGCTGACGGTCGGCAAACATATCACATTGCGAATTTTCCATGTATTGCCTCAGCACATACTTGGAATACGGTACCGAAAAGTTCGTAACATCCCACGTTTGCGGGTCATTCTCCATGGCATACATTATCTCCAAATCCTCCGGCTCCATAGCCCGAAGACGCACACGCTCACTTACAAAATAAGAAGGTTTCATCATTCTTTCTCTATATGCAATTCCTTACGCAAACGATTTTCACCCGGCAGGCAGAACAGAGACGCAGTCAAGGCAATTAAAGCGCAAAGCACTCCTTTATTGCTCAGCATCATATAATAAGTAAGAAATCCCGCCAATACCGGCATGGCAAGCAGAGCCAGGCGCACCCCACTCCACAGTGCATACAGACGCAGCGCATCCGTAATGGCAACGACATCTATCTTCTTGGTCAGCATCCATGAAAAAAGCTTCAAGGAAACAGGCACCAACACAGCAGTAAGCAAAATCGTGACAGTCTCCGCAAAATACGCGGCACGCACGTCCCCTGCATAGGCACCTACCCATTCTCCGCCCGTTTCTCCAAATGCCACGAGAAATACGGGCAGCAGCCAGAAATATACAAACATCATTTTTGTGCGGGATACAACCCGCTTTATCTTTTCTTCCATACACTCGTTCTTTAAAGCCATATCACACTGCACCTGTAAACGGAGTACGGTTTACAATGCTGCGTCCAAGCGTCACCTCGTCCGCATATTCCAGTTCGTCTCCCACAGAGATGCCGCGCGCTATTACGGACAGCTTCACTCCCAGCTTCTCCAGTTTGCGGTAAATATAAAAGTTGGTCGTATCGCCTTCCATGGTGGTACTGAGGGCAAACACAACTTCCTTAATGCCACCTGCAGCCACCCTCTGCACCAGACTCTCTATCTCCAGGTCGCCGGGGCCTATTCCGTCCATCGGCGAAATCACTCCGCCCAGCACATGATAAAGCCCGCGGAATTGCTGCGTCGCTTCCACCGCCATCACGTCGCGTATATTCTCCACTACACAAATAACGGAAGAGTCGCGCTGAGGATTGGAACAGATACGGCAAGTCTCCGTATCAGAAATATTATGACACACCTTGCAGTACTTCACTTCATGCTTCAACGTAACGATGGCATTGCCGAAAGCCTCCACCGCCGCCGTATCCTGACGCAGCAGATGAAGCACCAGTCTCATGGCCGTTTTCCTGCCTATGCCCGGCAGTTTGGCAAACTCATTCACCGCTTTTTCCAGTAATGTCGAGGGATATTGTCCATTCATACCTTAAATTCTTCTATCGGTGGGCAAAGATAGTGCAAATTGAGTGCAATGCAATTAAGTTCGCTTGAAATTATATGACCGGAATGCAGCCTGTCCTCTCCAAAAACAGAGAGAATTCCGCATTACGGACGGAGATTTTTGAAATAAGTGCTACCTTTGCATGAAGAAACAACAAAAAAACAAGTAATAAAATGGAGATAACAAGCGCCGAATTCGTCATCAGCAATACAGACGTTAAAAAATGCCCCGGCGGGACATTCCCCGAATACGCCTTCATCGGACGTTCCAACGTTGGAAAATCCAGCCTCATCAACATGCTGACGGGGCGTAAAGGACTCGCCATGACGTCCGCAACTCCGGGAAAGACCATGCTCATCAATCATTTCCTGATTAATAAGAACTGGTACATCGTCGACCTTCCGGGCTACGGCTATGCCAAGCGCGGACAGAAAGGCCAGGAACAGATTCAGCGCATCATAGAGACCTACATTCTGCAACGCGAGCAGATGACCTGCCTCTTTGTCCTCGTCGACAGCCGCCACGAGCCGCAAGCCATAGACCTCGCTTTCATAGAATGGCTGGGCGAGAACGGAGTACCCTTCGCCATCGTTTTCACCAAAGCCGACAAGCTGAAAGGCGGCAGGATAAACAGCAACATCCGCCACTACCTGGAGAAGCTGCGTGAACAATGGGAAGAACTTCCCCCCCATTTCATCACATCTTCCGAGAACCGTATGGGACGTGACGAACTCCTGGGCTATATCGAACAAATCAATAAAGAAATTAATTCCAAATCATAACTGTTACAACCAAAATGAAAAGATTTGTTTTTTGGCAAATACTCATTGCCGCATTGCTGATGGCTCCCGACAGCCAGGCACAGTCTCTGAAAGACTTATTGAACAAAGAAAACATCGAAAAGGCAGTAAATGCCATAACCGGTAAAAACACCGCCAGCATGGAAGGGACATGGACATATACCGGCCCGGCCATCGAATTCGAATCGGACAACCTGCTGCAAAAAGCCGGCGGTTCGGTAGCTGCCAATGCTGCCGAAAACAAGCTGAAAGAACAATTGGCAAGGGTAGGCATCAAGGAAGGACAAATGTCTTTCACCTTCAATGCAGACAGCACCTTCACAGCCAAAGTAGGCGCAAAAAGCATAAAAGGAACTTACTCCTACGATGCTTCCACACAGAATACAAGTCTGAAATTCATGAAGCTGATTCCGCTTAACGCCAAAATAAACTGTACATCCGCCAATATGGACCTGCTGTTCAATTCGGACAAACTCTTAAAGCTGATTACCCTGATTTCCAGCAAAAGCAACAATAGCACCCTTAAAACAATCGGATCGCTGGCAAACAGCTACGATGGTATGATGCTGGGATTTACCTTGAAAAAGGAATAAGCAAGGGCTCAAACCGAGCCCCATAAACGCCCGTAACAGGAAATAAAAAAAAAGAAGGTGCATCGTTCATTACGAAACACCTTCTATTCATTTTTAATAAAATATATAAAGAAGAGCGGAAAACGAGACTCGAACTCGCGACCCTAACCTTGGCAAGGTTATGCTCTACCAACTGAGCTATTTCCGCAAATGATGCTCTTTTTACAAAGAGCGTGCCCAGAACAGGACTCGAACCTGCATGCCTCTCGACACACGCACCTGAAACGT
>ERZ1504709.350-NODE-350-length-15643-cov-4.580190_pt1 | contig 15643 bp, 17 predicted proteins | sample MGYA00572390_ERZ1504709 | MGnify/ENA primary metagenome ERZ1504709 (study PRJEB39906, sample SAMEA3182114) | gut metagenome | biome: human; feature: gut; material: Stool; isolation source: human stools | place: Canada | collected 2013-06-10 ... | reverse complement strand
GCCTGGAGCATGGCAGCGGCGGTATTCGTATTGATACCTGCCGGGAGCTTCCTTTTGCGCTGGTTACTGCCCGAAAAAGAGCTTCGGCTGGAATTGCTTTTCCTCGCCAATGCCCTGATTGCTATTTTGGGAATTATCGCTACTGTCAACGGCCGTACGGCAGTGAAAGGAATAGACGAGGTAGACTGGGGAGCGTTGGCAGGCTTGACAATCCTGCTTGTTGCCGGTGCATTGGTCGGAATGATTTTAAGAGAAGTGAAATTGAAAAGACAAACTAACTAATTAAATAAAAAATTATGAATTACATTTCAGACATTCTCTATTGGATATCTACAGGGCTTCTGGTTCCTGTTATCGTATTGTTGATTATTCTTTTCGGACGTTCGGTCTTGCTCCTCGGAAACTTTTTCGGGCAATACCTGGCTATTCGTAAGACCGATGCCCTGCTGCGCAAGGAGTTGGATGCACTGACTCCTGAAACTGTTTCGGAGCTGGGCGGACACCTCTCCAAAAAGAACAACTCTTTGGTGGTTGCTTACATTCACCGTATTATCGAGATGAAAGACAGTCCGGCGCACGTGCAGCGCCTGCTTGCCGATTTTGAGATAGCGGCGGATAAAGATTTGGCAATATCCAAGACTCTAACCAAAATGGGACCGATGTTGGGATTAATGGGAACGCTGATTCCAATGGGTCCGGCACTTGTAGGGCTTTCCACCGGCGACATTGCCTCGATGGCCTACAATATGCAGGTGGCATTTGCCACTACGGTTGTCGGGTTGTTCTCCAGTGCTATCGGGTTTATAACACAGCAAGTCAAGCAGCGTTGGTATTTGCAGGATATGACTAATCTCGAATTTCTCTCTGAATTGTTAAACCAAAACCAAAAAGAATAATGAAAAGGCGTTTGCTGAGAAAAGAAGAAGATAGCGACCCGATGAGTGTGGTAAGCAACCTTTTCGATGTTGCAATGGTATTTGCCGTAGCACTTATGGTTGCATTGGTGAGCCGTTACAATATGACCGAGATGTTCAGCCAGGAAGATTTCACTATGGTAAAGAATCCCGGAAAAGAGAACATGGAGATTATTACGAAAGAAGGTCAGAAAATCAATAAATACACTCCATCTGAGAACCAGGATACTAAAAGCGGCAAAAAAGGCAAAAAGGTGGGGATTGCTTATGAGCTGGATAACGGCGAGATTATTTATGTGCCCGAATAGTAATTCCGTTGCATCTAAAATTATTACCTTTGCTGCTCGAAAATTATAAATAACTAAGAGATGTTACAACCGGAATTGAAATTAAGACGTGATAAGATACGTGCCCTCATGGCCCAGCAAGGTATTGATGCGGCACTTATTACCTGTAATGTAAACTTAATCTATACGTATGGTCGCGTAGTAAGCGGATATTTATATTTGCCGTTGAATGCTCCTGCGCGTTTGTTCATAAAGCGCCCTAATGACATTGAGGGCGAGCATATTCATCCTATCCGTAAGCCGGAGCAAATAACCGGGTTATTGAAGGAATGCGGTCTTCCTTTGCCGGTAAAACTGATGCTGGAAGGTGATGAACTGCCCTTTACGGAGTATAATCGCCTGGCTGCCTGCTTTCCCGAAACAGAGGTCGTATCCTGTGGTACAGCATTGATTCGTCAGGCGCGAAGCATAAAAACTCCGATAGAAATTGAAATGTTCCGCCGTTCCGGAATTGCCCATGCAAAGGCATACGAACAGATTCCCTCGGTTTATCAGCCGGGAATGACAGACCGTCAATTATCTGTTGAAATAGAACGGTTGATGCGTCTGGAAGGTTGTCTGGGTATTTTCCGTGTATTCGGACAGAGCATGGAAATCTTCATGGGAAGTCTTTTGGCCGGTGACAATGCAGCGGTTCCTTCTCCGTATGATTTTGCATTGGGCGGCAAAGGGCTTGATCCTTCATTGCCCGGTGGCGTGAGTGGCACTCTCCTGCAAGCGGGGCAATGTTTCATGGTGGATATGGGTGGAAACTTCTATGGTTACATGGGCGATATGAGCCGTGTGTTCTCCATTGGCAAGTTGCCGGAACAGGCTTATGCTGCACATCAGACGTGTTTAGAAACACAAGAGGAGATTGTGGCAATGGCAAAACCGGGAACTGTTTGTGAAGATATGTATAACAAGGCTATTGAAATAGTAACGAAAGCCGGTTTTGCAGATTATTTTATGGGAGTAGACCAAAAGGCGAAATTCATAGGGCATGGTATTGGTTTGGAAATAAATGAAATGCCCGTATTGGCTCCTCGTATGAAGCAGGAATTGGAACCGGGTATGGTTTTTGCTTTGGAACCCAAGATTGTTTTACCCGGTATAGGTCCTGTCGGAATTGAAAACTCATGGGCAGTAACCACCGACGGTCTTGAGAAACTGACTTTGTGCAAAGAAGAAATCATAGAATTATGATGGATAATTAGTGGTTAGCGATTAGTGATTAGGTTGGTAATTACGTCGCATAACAGTCGCTAATCGTTAACCGCTAATCACTAATCGTTAACCGCTTACTTCACCCTTCTGTTCAATTGGTTATTAGCCTTGGACGGTTTTGATTTGCCTATTCTTTTTCCTGTCGGTTTGGCTTTTTTGTTCCGGTTAGGGTGCAATTGTGCGTTTTTATTCCCCTTCATAATATTCACATAGATAATAACGGGCGATAAAATCCCAATTTTGCTGTAGTATTTCTTTGCCGTTGTCAAATGGCAATTGTACGTCAGGTAATATTCCTTTGAGCATACCATACTTTATTAAATCGAACGGGCAGCCTCCCGGGCGGCAAAAGAGTTTGTAGCCTTCGGCAGCGGCGCGTTCGGCATTGTACATCGGGTTGTGCTCTTCACAAAAATAGGCAGCTACGTTGTGGGCTATTAGCATACCTTTGGCATTGGCGTATATTACGAATTCTTTTTTGTACTGTAAGTCAGGGAGTAAAGCAGAAGGAGTGTTTTCCCATTTTAGAACTTCAACAAAGAATTTGCAGAGCTCTTTATAGGTAGTAAAGTATAGCAAAGGCTTTCCATTACTGTATTCCAGGCAATGCTCAACATCCTTGCTCAATTTTGTTTCGGGAGTAATTTCGGGAAGCGGCTCCAAGGGCATATCCAGTAAATCCGGTCCCATTAACCACAAAACAGATGAAGGCTCTTCATTGATAGGGGCTTTTTCAAAGTTTTCATCCATCAGTTTGTATACTTTCTGTGCCAGAGCCAGTAAGTCTTTATCAAACGGGTCTTGCAGCGTATATTCATCCGGATTGAAGATTGCAAAGTGGGATTTCAATGTCCACAATACGAATGCCACATCTTCCAGATTGATTTCATCGGGGATGTAGCTGTCAGATAACCGGTAAAAGGGAAGATGCCTATTGTATAATGCATAGTATGCCTCGGAGAATGTTTTCCAACCTCCTGTCTGGGCAATTGCATCCTGAAAATACATGCCGAGTGATGTGGCGGCATCTTTCTGTGCATATTCGCTTTCCTTGAATAAGGGAGATGCTTTTAGTATCGGGAGTGTCTTTATTGAGAAATCGAGATACCATTGGTCACCGGGCAGAATACGTGTACGTTCATTGGCTTCCAACCATTGTTTCATAAAAATAGGAACTGGCTTCATAGTTTGTTTGCTTTTAAAGTGTGAATATTATTTTATGGGGTTATAATCTTTTCAGAGCCAGTTTGATGACCTGCTCTACCGGTGCACCGGCATCTTCTTTCAGAATAGCCATTACAACTTTTTGTGAAGGAGCCTGTGCGAATCCCAACATTGTGAGGGCGGCTACGGCTTCTTCCTGTACCTGTACGTTGGCGGCAGTAGAGGCAAGACCGGTTATGCCGGTAGTTCCGGCGGCTTCTCCGCTGGTTTTTATTTTGTCTTTTAAATCGACTATCACACGCTGGGCTGTTTTCAAACCGATGCCTTTTACTGTTTTCAGCAGATTGGCATTTTCCGTGCTTATGACATTTATCAGTTCAGAGGGCGATAAGGCTGAGAGAATCATACGTGCCGTATTGCCGCCAATGCCCGATACGGAAATCAGTAGCAGGAACAGTTCTCGTTCTTGCTTGTCTGCAAAACCGTAGAGGACATATGCATCTTCGCGGATAGCTTCGTAGATATACAGTTTGCAGCTTTTCTTTCCTTGTATGGCAGCATACGTATTCAAGGAGATATTTGCGGCATATCCCAGGCCGTTACAGTCTATAATTGCGCTTGCCGGACTCAACTCGGCAATCTCACCTTTTATGTATTCTATCATATGATTATTATTCCTATTCTGCGAATGTAGGAATTATTATTGACTTTAAGTCTCTAAAAAAAGAAAAACTCTGTGAAACATGCAAACTTCTGTATTAAGTTATAAATTAAAATGCTTACTTTTGCGCTTATAAAATAGAAAGTTGATAACTAAAACCGATAAAAAGATGAAAAAAGTAAGAGCAGCCATCGTGGGTTATGGCAATATCGGACATTTTGTACTTGAGGCATTACAGGCAGCTCCCGATTTTGAAATCGCAGGAGTAGTACGTCGTGCAGGGGCAGAGAACCGTCCTGCAGAATTGAGTGAATATTCCGTAGTGAAAGATATCAAAGAGTTGAAGGATGTGGATGTGGCCATCCTTTGTACTCCTACGCGTAGCGTTGAGAAATATGCTAAAGAGATCTTGGCACTTGGCATCCATACAGTGGACAGCTTCGATATTCATACCGGCATTCCGGCATTGCGCCGTACACTGGATGCTGAGGCAAAAGCACATAATACTGTTTCTATTATTTCTGCCGGTTGGGATCCGGGAAGTGATTCTGTTGTGCGTACCTTGCTGGAGGCTATTGCGCCGAAGGGAATTACCTATACCAACTTCGGTCCGGGTATGAGTATGGGACATACGGTGGCAGTAAAGGCTGTCGAGGGTGTAAAAGCCGCTCTTTCAATGACGATTCCTACCGGTACGGGCATACATCGCCGTATGGTCTACATCGAACTGAACGATGGTTACGAATTTGACAAAGTAGCTGCCGCCATCAAAGCCGATCCGTATTTTGTAAATGACGAAACGCATGTGAAGCTTGTTCCGAGCGTAGATGCACTGCTTGATATGGGACACGGTGTAAATCTGACCCGTAAGGGCGTTTCCGGAAAAACACAGAACCAACTGTTCGAATTCAACATGCGCATCAATAATCCGGCGCTTACTGCGCAAGTGCTGGTATGTGTGGCACGTGCTGCAATGCGTCAGCAACCGGGTTGCTATACAATGGTTGAGATTCCGGTTATCGACCTTCTGCCGGGCGGCCGTGAAGAGTGGATTGCACACCTGGTATAAAAATATAAAAAAACAGATGGTGCGTTTATATGGAATGCACCATCTGTTAGTACTGAACGCATCGTCTGTTTGACTATAACAGACGATGTGTTTTTTATATCCTAATCATCAGAAGAAGAATCTGAGCACATCATTGAAGTTAGCCCAAATCAGCAAGCCGAACAATAGGAACATACCTACCATTTGAGCACGCTCCATAAACTTATCGCTGGGTTTGCGACGTGCTACAATCTCGTAGATGAGGAACAGGACATGTCCGCCGTCCAATGCCGGAATAGGCAGAATGTTCATGAAAGCAAGAATGATTGAAAGGAATGCCGTCATGTACCAGAACTGATACCAGTCCCATGTTGCAGGGAAGATGCTGCCGATTGTTCCGAAACCGCCAAGCTGTTTGGCGCCCTCTTTAGAGAAAAGATACTTCATCTGGCTGACATAACCTTTCAGCGTATTTACTCCCAGGGTAACCCCGGCCGGGATAGATGCAAAGAAACTATATTCTTTCTTGACAACGGGCAACAGCTTGTTTGTCTGCAGGGATGCAGCGACACCGATTTGATATAAAGAATCTGTAGTCAGCTTTACGGTATCCGCTACCCCCGCTCTGACATAAGTCAGGGTGAGAAGACGGCTGGTACTGTCGTTGGCTACTTTTTGGCGATTCAGCATTTCTTCCTTAAAGTCGAAGTAAGCGATGTTACGTCCATCCAATTGAGTGATGCTGTCACCCGGTTGTAACCCGGCAAGTGCGGCAGGTTGTCCCGGCATAATGCTGTCGATGACAAACGGATAGCGGAATGAAGCGAAACGGACACTGTCGGCAAGCAGGCGTTCCATCATATCTTCGGGGATGTACACGGATACTTCCTGCCCGTTACGCAATACGCTGACCTGACGTGCATCGACGATGCTTGTCAGCATGTCGCCACCATAGCGTTCAAAAGGTACGCCGTCGGCGGATACCAATATATCGCCGTCACGGAAACCGATTGCTTTAGCCGTTTCATTAAAGTCCATACCCAGCGGGGCTTTCTGTAAAGGTACATATTCATCTCCCCACGCAAAGAGTATCATGGAGTAGATGAACAATGCCAACAGGAAATTGAACAGTACGCCGCCTATCATAATCAGCAGACGCTGCCATGCCGGTTTGGCACGGAATTCCCACGGTTGCATGGGCTGTTTCATCTGCTCGGTATCCATAGACTCGTCTATCATACCTGCAATTTTGACGTACCCGCCTAAAGGCAACCAGCCGATACCATATTCCGTTTCACTGTTTTTCGGTTTGAATTTGAACAAGGTGAACCACGGGTCAAAGAACAAACAGAATTTTTCCACTCGTGTCTTAAATAAACGAGCGAAGAGGAAGTGCCCGCCTTCATGGATTATTACGAGCAATGAAAGGCTCATTATAAGTTGCAGGGCACGGATCAAGAATGTTTCCATCTAATTATTTACTATTTTATTATTTGCAATTTAATTTTTAACTATCAATTCTTTTGCTATTCGTCTGGCTTCTGCGTCAGTTGCCACATAGTCTTCGTAAGCAGGTTTTTGTATAAAGGATACGCGCGTCATTGTCTTCTCGATTACGTCGCTCATGCCGAGGAATGATATTTCGTCCCGTAGGAAAGCGGCTACCACCACCTCATTGGCTGCATTGACGATACATGGCATGTTTCCTGCACGGTGCAGCGCTTCGTATGCCAGCGCCAGATTGCGGAAACGTTTCGTATCCGGCTGCTCGAATGTCAGGTCCGTGCACAATTTGAAGTCCAGCCGGGGGAAAGACGCTTTCAGGCGTTCCGGATAGGAGAATGCGTACTGAATGGGCAGGCGCATATCCGGCATTCCCAGCTGCGCTTTCACTGCTCCGTCCTCAAACTGCACCATTGAGTGAATGACGGATTGCGGATGTACCACTACTTCTATCTGGTCGGGGCGTACACCGAACAGCCATTTTGCTTCAATCACTTCAAACCCCTTGTTCATCATGGAAGCGGAGTCTATTGTAATTTTGGCTCCCATGTCCCAATTGGGGTGCTTCAAAGCCTGTGCCTTGGTTACGGTGGCAAGCTGCTCCATTGTACAGGTACGGAACGGACCGCCGGAAGCTGTCAGTATAACTTTCTCGACAGGGTTACCCATTTCTCCGGCTAAACACTGGAACACGGCAGAATGTTCGGAGTCTACCGGCAAGATGGGAGTACCGCTGAAACGTGCCAGGTCATTGATAAGCTCGCCCGCCACGACTAATGTTTCCTTGTTGGCGAGGGCTATCGTCTTGCGTGCACGGATTGCGTTCATAGTCGGTTTCAGCCCGGCATAGCCTACCATGGCTGTCAGTACCATGTCGATAGGTTTTTCCGCCACAATCTGGCATAAGGCCTCTTCGCCGGCATACACTTTGATGGGGAGGTCGGCAAGTGCGTCTTTCAGTTGTTGATATTTCGTTTCGTTTGCTATTACCACTGCCTCAGGCTTGAACTTGCGCGCCTGAGCTATCAAATCCTCCACCCGGTTGTTGGCTGTCAGTACATAGGCTTCGTATCGGTCGGGATGTTCCTCTATGACCTGTAATGCCTGTGTACCGATAGAGCCGGTAGAGCCAAGTATGGCAATTTGTTTCTTCATCAGTCTTATAATTTATGCTTTCAGGTTTATATCTTATACTTAATGCTTTATACTTTTAAAATACGATATAGAGTTCCGGGTTTACCGCCCTTCCTTTGTGCCACAGTTCGAAGTGCAGGTGCGGTCCGGTAGTCAGTTGCCCGCTGTTGCCTACCAGGGCAATGGCTTCTCCGCCTTTTACGGTGTCGCCTTCGCGTTTCAACAAAGAGCCGCAATGCTTGTAGACGGATACGAAATCCTGGTTATGCTGTACCTCTATCAAATAGCCGGTTTCGGCTGTATAGGTACTCAGAATGACCGTTCCGTCCAGGGTTGCCAATACGCTTTCTCCCGGATTGGCGGCTATATCCGTTCCGAAGTGCCTCTTTTCGGCATTGAAAGGAGATGAAATCATGCCGCGGGTGGGGCGGTAGAATATCAGTCCGTCTACTTCGGGGCGTGAGGCGATGCTTGTCAGGTTGTATTTCTCCGTTTCCTCGTACTGTTTGCGGAATTCAGCCTCGCGTTGCGTTCGTTCCATAAGCGAATCTTCCCGTACGGTAGTCAGGGAGTCGATGGAATGGATGGTGTCGGTTTTGATTTTACCCAGAAAGATGTCCTGGATATTCATAATGTACAGATTCTGTCTGTCTACCAGTTGCTGGAGCGAGTCTACACGCAGGGCATTCTCCACGACCTGCGCACGAATTTCACTGTTCATGTATCCGGGCAGGTAATTACGCAACGGGGTAAAGGCAACAATCAAAGAGGCAATCAGAAAGAGTACCGTCAGTACGGAAAGTAATACGGAGATTCCGTTCAGCTTGGACACACGCAGCGTGACAATATCCTCAAGGGTATTCTCGTTTGTAATAGTCAGTCTGTACTTGAACTTGATATTACTCCAAAAGGCTTTTCTTCTTTTTTTCTTCTTATTTGCTGCCACTTGTTCAACTTTTGTTTAACGTTTCTCTTTCTTAAACCTTGATGCTTCACAGTTTTGTTGCCTTGCATCGCTTCATTGACCTGTTCACACCTCTTCCGTATTGTCCAGGGCGAGTAATCCTTCCGGCAGGTCCACCGTGATAACCTTATGCTTCTGGTCGATGTCCATAATGAAATCTTCCTGTGCCGGAATCAGCAATTCTTCTCCTTTATAATCTACCACGAACAGAGTGTTGATGGTAGAGGTGTCCACATCCGTCACTTCACCCAGTTGGCCGTGGTGTACTTCTTCCATACGGAAACCGACGAAGAAATCCCAACTGAGTTCTCCCGGTCCGGCTCCTTCGGCATGCTTCACGGGAAAATAAACCTCAATGTTGGTAAACATCCGTGCGCGTTCTGCCGTATCCACTCCTTCAAGTTTGATGAGAGCCGTAGTGTCTGAGCGGAAACGATATTCTTCGATAAAGAACGGTACGAATATACCGTCCAACAAGCAGATGAGATATTCGGCCTCTACACGGTCGAAAATATCATCCATAAAGGTGAATGACAATTCTCCGTGAATGCCATGAGGTTTGTTGAATATACCTATTTTATATACTTCTTCTTTTCGTATCATATCGTTTTATCGCCTTGTCTGTTGCCTTGTCACTTCCTTATATTCTCGTTATTCTTGCTCCGATCGCATTCAGCCGTCCTTCTATATTCTGATACCCCCGGTCTATCTGCTCGATGTTATGAATACGGCTGATGCCGTCGGCACTCATGGCGGCTATCAGCAGAGCAATACCGGCACGGATATCCGGGGACGTCATATTGCCGCCACGCAGTTTGAAGCCGTGATTATGCCCGATTACTACGGCGCGGTGCGGGTCGCACAGAATGATTTGCGCTCCCATGTCTATCAGTTTGTCCACGAAGAAGAGGCGGCTTTCAAACATCTTCTGATGAATCAGCACGCTGCCTTTCGCCTGTGTGGCAACTACCAGCAGTACGCTCAGCAAGTCCGGCGTCAGTCCGGGCCAGGGCGCATCGGCTATTGTCATGATAGAACCGTCTATGAAGGATTCTATCTGATAAGTATCCTGGGCAGGCACATAAATATCATCGCCCCGTTGTTCCATTTTGATGCCCAAACGCCGGAAACTGTCGGGGATGATACCTAGGTTTTCGTGCGAAACGTTCTTGATGGTCAGCTCGCTTTTCGTCATGGCTGCCATGCCGATGAAGCTTCCCACTTCAATCATGTCCGGAAGAACGGTATGCTCTGTTCCGTGCAGTTCGTCCACTCCCTCAATGGTGAGCAGATTGGAAGCGATACCTGTTATCTTTGCACCCATGCGGTTCAGCATCCGGCATAGCTGTTGTATGTAAGGCTCGCAGGCGGCATTGTAAATGGTTGTTTTACCTTTGGCCAATACTGCTGCCATTACGATATTGGCAGTGCCCGTTACAGATGCTTCGTCCAGCAACATATAGCTGCCTTGCAACTGCCGGGCGGATATTTCGTAAACTTCCCGTCTTTCATTGTAAACGAATTCGGCACCTAAATTCCGTATGCCGATGAAATGGGTGTCCAAACGGCGGCGGCCTATCTTGTCTCCGCCCGGTTTGGAAATCATAGCCTTGCCAAAGCGTGCCACCATCGGTCCTACGAGCATGACCGAACCGCGCAGGCTGGAACACCTTTTCAGAAATTCATCGCTCTCCAGATAGGCAAAATCAACATTGGCTGCTTGAAAGCTATATGTATCGATGCCTTTTTTCGATACGTTCACTCCCATATCCCGCATCAACTGAATCAGGTTGTTCACATCCAGGATGTCCGGTATGTTGTGCACCGTCACCTCTTCGGCAGTGAGCAGGGTGGCGCAGATAATCTGCAGCACCTCGTTCTTCGCTCCTTGAGGATAAATGTCTCCGGAAAGGCTGTGTCCGCCTTCTATTACAAATGAAGCCATGAAATAGTGGTTAGTAGTTAGTGATTAGCGATTAACGGTTAGTGATTAGGGTAGCGTGGTGATGTCCTATGATATTAACCGTTAATCGCTAATCACTAACCGCTATTTTAGTATTTTCTTTTATTATTTCTGTTGTTGTTTCTGTTGTTCTGGTTATTCATCTTCGGACGATAATTCTGTTCGATCCGTTCGGCCATAAGGCGGAGAAGGCTGTCGGTCATCTGCAGTTTGCCGCCGGACAGTTCTGCGAGGTCGTCCGCTATTTTGCGGTCGTCGACAGTATCTTTATTCCAGGACATATAGTCTTTCTTCATGTGGTTGCATATCAGTGCAACGAGGTTCTGCTTCTCGTCACCTTCGGGAAAGTCGATGGCTTTCTTAATCAGCACTTCCAGGGTACGGCCGTAGTGGCGGTAACGTATTTTGGTACTGGGATAAGGAACGGTTTCCGGTTTGGTTATCAGGTTGTCTTTGCGGATAACTTCGTATGGATAGTCGATGTCCAGCTTGAAGTCCGCCATGATGGCAAGATGATCCCACAGCTTGTGCTTGAAATCGGGTATGTCGCGAAGGTGGGGAAACATGTTTCCCATGATGTTGATAATGGTATTTGCACAACGCTGGCGCTCGGAGCGGTCTTCGATTGTCAGTGCATGGTCTACCATATTCTGGATGCTGCGCCCGTATTCGGGCAAAGGCATCCGCTTTTGTTGAGTATTATATTGCATATCCTTTAGAATTAGCGGTTAGTGATTAGTGGTTAGTGATTAGCGGTTAGTGATTAGCGGTTAGTGGTTAATGATTAGTGATTAATGCTATACGGTCCAATTGCGCAGCCCGCTAATTGCTAATTGCTAATCGCTAATCACTAACCGCTAACCACTAATCGCTATAAAAGTTTTTTCGGTTGGCTTGCTACGAATTCTTTCAAGTAGAACGGTTCGAAGTAGGCAACGTCTTTAAAATCTTTTTCGGCTATAGCTTTTTCTGCCAGCGGGAACATCATGCTTGCCAGCGGACGGATGCCGTCGATGAAATGGGCGTTGGGATGCACAATCTTTTCCTTGCACTTGGCTGCACCGTCGCCGAAGAAATACACGGGCTGCTTGTCCAGGAACTCCTGATAGGAATTTTCGTCCACGATGTCTGCCGCAATGTCGCGTACCGGTTTCAGTGCGCGGTCGTAAACGGCGGCGTACACTTCCATGCGGCGGGCATCAATCATGGGGCACAACAGAGCGTCTTCCGGCAGTTCATCGTGATAGAGCAGTACCGGAACGCATTGCACTTTCAGGGTGGGAAGCCCGATGAGGGGCAGGTTGCGCCCGTAACATACACCTTTTGCCATAGACACACCGATGCGCAGCCCTGTGTACGAACCGGGACCGCAACTTACGGCAACGGCATCCAGCGGCATGGCGTGGCTGTCGGCAAATGACAGGGCTTCGTCTACGAATACACCCAGCGATACGGCGTGTGAAGGCCCGTTCAGGTCTTCTTTTTTGAAAACGTTCTGTCCGTCCTCACTCACGGCTACGGAGCAGGCCGAAGTGGATGTTTCAATATGCAAGATACATGACATAACTTCTATTCTGATTTTTATTGTGGCAAATTTACGTGATTTGTTTCGATTACACAAGTTGTTTGCCGAATGGTTTGTCGTTGCATTCCTTATTCATTGATTAAATTGCCGGCTGCCTGTTTGCATCTGTTCGGAAATTTAGCGAATATTGCATACTAAGTTGTGCATGCGATATTTGTCTATTGCTCAAATTATTCTCGGTGAATGCAATAAATAATCAGTGAGAATAGCTATCTTTGTCGCATAAAACTATACATTATGATACAATCTATGACGGGCTACGGCAAAGCAACAGCCGAACTGTCCGATAAGAAAATCAATATTGAAATTAAGTCGCTTAACAGCAAAGCGATGGATTTATCTGCCCGTATCGCTCCGCTTTACAGGGAAAAGGAAATGGAAATCCGTAACGAAATATCCAAAATGCTGGAACGGGGCAAGGTCGATTTCAGCCTTTGGATTGAGAAGAAAGATGCGGAACAACTGGCTACTCCTATCAATCAGGAATTGGTGGAGGCCTATTACAAACGGATTAAGGAAATTTCTGCGGCTGCCGGTATTCCCGAACCTGCCGACTGGTTTGCCACGCTGCTCCGTATGCCGGATGTAATGACGAAGAATGAGACTCAGGAGCTGAGCGATGAGGAATGGGCAGTGGTGCATGCAGCAGTGGAAGAGGCTATCAATCATCTGATAGACTTCCGCAAGCAGGAGGGCGCAGCGCTCGAAAAGAAATTCCGTGAGAAGATAGAGAATATAGCACGGTTGCTCGAATCGGTGACTCCCTACGAGCAGGAACGGGTAGGCAAGGTAAAGGACCGTATCACCGATGCGCTTGAAAAGACATTGAGTGTGGATTACGACAAGAACCGCCTGGAACAGGAACTTATCTATTACATCGAGAAACTCGATATCAACGAAGAAAAGCAACGTCTTTCCAATCACCTGAAATACTTTATCAGCACGCTCGAAAGCGGTAGCGGACAAGGTAAGAAGCTGGGCTTCATCGCACAGGAAATGGGCCGCGAAATCAATACGCTGGGCAGCAAGTCCAATCATGCCGAAATGCAGAAGATTGTAGTGCAGATGAAGGACGAGCTGGAGCAAATCAAGGAACAGGTCCTGAACGTGATGTAAGGAACCGGTTCCGGACGTTGCATAAATTTATGATAAGTTTGCTTCAACATGAAGTTAAAGCAAACCAATTAGAGGATTAAATAGTAAACCGTTAAATAGTAAATACCACAGATGGGTAAACTGATTATATTTTCCGCCCCCTCCGGGTCGGGCAAGTCCACAATTATCAACTATCTGTTGACGCAGAACCTGAATCTGGCTTTCTCTATTTCGGCAACCAGCCGTCCGCCGCGCGGCACGGAGCAGAACGGGGTGGAGTATTTCTTTCTCACTCCCGATGAGTTCCGGAGTCGCATAGCCAACGATGAGTTCCTGGAATACGAGGAAGTGTATCAGGACCGCTTCTACGGAACACTGAAAGCACAGGTGGAAAAGCAATTGGCTGCCGGACAGAATGTTGTATTCGATGTAGACGTAGTGGGCGGTTGCAATATCAAGAAGTTCTACGGCGAGCGTGCTTTGTCCGTTTTCATCCAGCCGCCTTCGGTGGAGGAATTGCGCAAACGCTTGATAGGCCGCGGCACGGATGCTCCCGAAGTTATCGAGAGCCGTGTGGCAAAGGCCGAATACGAGCTTGGCTTTGCACCGAAATTCGATACGGTCATTGTAAACGATGATTTGGAAACGGCTAAAGCGGAGGCATTGAAAGTGATAACCCAATTCCTGAACCGATGAAGCGGACGAAAGCCGGGCGTTTATCGCCGAGAGCCAATAAGTTCCTCTTAGTCCTGAATATCGTTCTGTTGTTGGGGGCTATTGTCTTGGCGATACTGAGCATCGACCTGAAAGAGTACACTTCGGCTGTAGCGATGTTTATGGTTGTGATTGTAAGCGGTGGTAATATTTACGGCTGTTGGAAACGTTTGAGAGAAAAACTTTGATACCATACTTTAGTATGTTTTAATTCTTAATTTTCAATTTATCAAGTGGATATAGGCATTTTCAGCGGTTCGTTCAATCCGGTACATATCGGACATCTGGCGCTTGCCAACTATCTTTGTGAATACGAAGGGTTGGACGAGGTGTGGTTCATGGTGACTCCGCATAATCCGCTGAAAGAAGAAGCCTCTCTGATGAGCGATGAATTCCGTCTGAAGCTGGTGCAGCTTGCCATTGGAGGCTATCCCAAGTTCCGGGCTTCCGATTTCGAGTTTCATCTGCCGCGTCCGTCTTATACCGTGCATACGCTTGATAAATTGAAACAGACTTATCCGCAAGACACTTTCCACCTTATTATAGGTTCCGACAACTGGAAGCTTTTCTCCCGGTGGTATCAGTCGGAGCGTATTCTTGCGGAAAACTTTATTCTTATTTACCCCCGTCCCGGCTTTCCCGTCAAAGAGGAGGAATTGCCGGAAACGGTGCGTCTTGTTCATTCTCCTGTATTTGAAATCAGTTCTACTTTTATTCGAGAAGCATTGGATGCAGGGAAAGATGTTCGATACTTTGTGCATCCAAAGGTCTGGGAGACTATAAAAGAAAGATAATATACGTCTTTGAATATATTAAAATATATATCCGACAGAATATAACGGATAATTTGTCAGCCACTCCTGTTGCCGGTAATCTGACATGGAAAAACGAATGCCATGTAGTCCTGGATTTTTTTCAACAAAAGAACGCAGACTTTTCGACTGTAAGTTTTCTTCTGCTTTCACTTCAACCGGAATAATATAGATTTCTTTTTGCAATAGAAAATCCAACTCTCCTTTGGAAGTATCTGAAGACCAGTAATAAATATTCAAGCCTTTCACCGATTTCAGTTGTTGTAACACATATTGTTCGGTAATTGCTCCTTTATAATCGGTAAATAAAATATTTCCTTCCAATAATGTCTGTGGGGGGAGTCCGCTCATTGCTCCCATTAATCCGGTATCCAGCATAAATAGCTTGAATGCAGAAAAATCTTCGTATGCCGATAAAGGTATTCCACCTTTCTTTACCCGGTTTACTTTATAAATAAGGCCGGCATCTATCAACCATTCCATAGCCAGTTCAAAATCTTTGGCTCTTGCTCCTTCTTTTATAACTCCATAAA
>ERZ1504709.320-NODE-320-length-16596-cov-2.898495_pt1 | contig 16596 bp, 8 predicted proteins | sample MGYA00572390_ERZ1504709 | MGnify/ENA primary metagenome ERZ1504709 (study PRJEB39906, sample SAMEA3182114) | gut metagenome | biome: human; feature: gut; material: Stool; isolation source: human stools | place: Canada | collected 2013-06-10 ... | reverse complement strand
ATACACTGCTTGTAGTGGAAATGGTAATACTGGAAATTCGGATGGGCAGGATATTCCGAAAGTTGATGATTCACAACTAGCTTATCATAATCCGGTGATACGGATTGCTGCACCTGATCCGACTGCCATGCGAGCAAAAGATGGTTATTTTTATTTATATGCGACTGAAGATATCCGTAACTTGCCGATTTTTCGATCAAGAGATATGGTGAAATGGGAAGAGATAGGAACTGCCTTCACTGATGAGACTCGTCCAGACTTCTTGCCCGACAACAAGGATGTCAAAGAACGTGCTCATCTTTGGGCCCCGGAGATTCGCTATGTGAAAGGCAAATATGTTCTTTTCTATTCTTTGGCGCAATGGGGTAATCATTGGGTTAGCACCGTTGGTTATGCCGTTTCCGATTCTCCCGAAGGTCCGTTCACACCGAAAGGCAAAGTATTTGACAGCCGTGAAGTGAATGTAGAGAACTCCATCGACCAGTATTTCTATGAGGAAGACGGCAAGTATTATATGCTTTGGGGGAGCTTCTTCGGAATTTATATCATGGAACTGGATGTGACAGATGATGTGATGATCACGCCTAAACTTGACACCAAGCGCCAGATCGCTGGCAACGCTTACGAAGGAATCAACCTGTGGAAACGCGACGGGTACTACTACCTCATCGGCTCTATCGGCTCTTGTTGCGAAGGACAGAAAAGCACCTACACCACAGTTGTGGCGCGTTCGAAAGACCTTTTCGGCCCGTATGTCGATAAACAGGGAGGACAAATGTTGGATAACAAGCATGAAGTAATCCTGCATAAGAATGACCGCTTTGTTGGGACCGGCCACAATTCCACCCTTCTCGAAGATGACGAAAAGAACACGTGGATGCTTTACCATGCTTTTGAACTGGAACGTTTGGATGCGCAACGGCAAGTTTTGTTGGACCGCATTTTGTGGGATGAAGACGGCTGGCCTTACGTTGATAAATTGGAGCCTTCTTACGGTGCGTTTCGTCCTGTTATTAAATAATTAAACTGATGATTTTATGAATAAGAAATGGATTACTTTATTGTTTTCGTTCTCCCTTTGTTTTTGCATGAGTTGTTCGGATTCCGAATCCGATAAAAAGGAAGAAGGAAAAGTAGAAGAAGAAAAGCCGGTAACTGTCTTGTCCAAGACGGTCCCTCTGGCTGATCCTTACATCTTGGTACATGACAGCCTCTACTATATTTACGGGACGAATGTCGGAACCGGTTTTGACGTCTATTACTCCAAAGACCTCGAATACTGGGAACGTGCCTCGGCTTTGTCGCTTAGCCATGCGAACTCGTACGGCGAATCGATGTTCTGGGCGCCGGAAGTCTATTATGTTGAAAAAGATAAGAAGTTCTACATGTTCTATTCGACGGAAGAGCATATTTGTGTTGCTACGGCAGATTCTCCTTTGGGTCCGTTCAAGCAGGACGAGCATAAGCCGATCCGCGAGGAAAAGAGCATCGATACTTCCGTCTTTTTTGACGAAGACGGAAAAGCCTATCTATATTTCGTTCGTTTCAACGACGGCAATGTCATCTGGTGCGCAGAGCTGAAAGAGAACCTGAAAGAGATCAAGGAAGAAACATTGACACAATGTTTCAAGGCCGAAGAACCGTGGGAATTGGTTCTTCCCAAAGTAGTGGAAGGTCCTTCCGTCTTTAAACAGAATGGCGTCTATTATCTGATTTATTCGGCAAACGGCTATACAAGCCAGGACTATGCGGTAGGCTTTGCCACATCGGATTCGCCTTTCGGCCCGTGGAAAAAGTACGAAGGCAATCCCGTGTTGCATAAGTGCGATGGGCTAGTTGGCGTCGGTCACGGTGCTCCTTTTGTTGATATGGAAGGTAAGATGCGCTATGTTTTCCATGCGCACAAAAGTGAGTCTGAGATACATCCTCGCAATTCGTTTGTCGTAGATATGTTTGTCAAGGATAGTATTGTTTCGTTAGGAGGAAATATTGTTCGTCCGATGGTGGTAGACAGGCTGCCATCCGGTAAATAAGGTATAGAAAGTAAGGCATCGCTTTACAAGTGCTAACCCTATGAGTTACGATGGCTAATGCATAAGGTTAGCCATCGTAATGCAATTGATACAAAATCCGGGTTATAATTCCCTTCTTATCCTGATCTGGGAAGGGAGTTATTGTATAACATTGTTTCATTAACAACAAAACACATTCGTTTACTATAGGCAATTCTCCGGGAGTTCAGCTTTTCCACAATGTCAGGTTATTCTGTTTTTTGAGCATAAAGGGATTTTGTTTTTCGATTTCCTGCCGTGCTCGTTTTGCTGGTTGCTTATTAATTTGGGTATAAAAGAGAAAAATGTCAGACACGGATTGCTTGGGGTTTCAATCCAAACAGTAAAACGTCCCAATAAGGGTTGTTGTTTGTTTTGCTAACATAGCTTATCCTCTTTTTTATGGCAAGCTTTTGAACCTTTCAAGATTATAACTCTCCGATGTAATAATGGGTATATCGGATATCTTTTCCGTTAAAAAAGGCCGAAATGGATAATATTTAAGTATATTAGCCCTTTGAGCATTGTATGCCTTGAACTAATTTTGGAGTTATGAATAGATTAAAGCTGTTAACGATTTGTATGTTTGTTTCCGGAGCCGTCTTTTCCCAAGAATGGAAGCCGCAAACATGGCCGGTTTTGAAACAATATGACCGGGAACATCTTTACCAGGTGGCATTGCCTTTGGGAGGAATCGGGACTGGAACGGTCTCTTTGGGAGGCCGGGGAGAGTTGCGGGATTGGGAGATTATGAATGTCCCTGGTAAGAAATATAGTACGGTGACGACCGGCAATAATGCACCTTTCTTTGCAATTTATGCAAAACCGCAGACGGGAGAGGCTATGACTACCCTGCTTGCAGGTCCTTTATATCCGCAGGAGTATTTGCATTATGAGGGGCGGCCGGTGAACCATCACGGTATGCCGCGTTTTGCCGATGCTACTTTCGAGGCGGCTTATCCGTTCGGACAAGTGCATCTTTCCGACCGGCAATTGCCGGTGAAAGTGACGGTCAAAGGATTCAATCCGTTGGTACCGGGAGACGCAGATGCCAGTGGCATGCCGATTGCCGTGTTGGCTTATGAGGTGACAAATACGACCGACCGTCCTTTGGAGGTAGCCGTTTGTGGTTCGATGCGCAATTTTATCGGGAAGGACGGCAGTAAGTTCAGGACTGACTGGAAAGGAGATTACATTCCGACAGGCGCGAAAGACAATAAAAACCAGTTTCGTAAAAAGAACGGCTTGCAAGGCCTCTACCTATATTCGGACGGGGTAGATAAGAATGATCCGGCTTATGGAACGGTGGCCTTGACCACTCAGGCAGTAGAAGGGGTCACCTACCGGACTTCTTCGCGGGCGGATAATTGGAATAATGGTATTCTTAACTTTTGGGATGATTTTAGTGCTGATGGCGAACTGACGGAGCGGGACAGACAGGAGGATGAAGACCCGATGGCTTCGCTGGCGGTAAAGAAGACAGTGGGACCTGGCAGTACGGAAACGTTTACTTTCTACCTGACTTGGAATTTCCCGAACCGGAAAGCTTGGTCGGAAACAATTGTCGGGAACTATTACAGCACTCGGTTCCCGGATGCCTGGGAAGCGGCCGAGGCAATCGTACCTCAGATTCCGGAAATGGAAAGGCAGACGCTCTCTTTTGTGCATGCCTTCCTGAAATCGACTTATCCTGATGTTGTCAAAGAGGCTGCTTTGTTTAATCTGGCAACATTGCGTTCGCAAACGGTCTTTCGTTTACCTAGCGGACATTTGATGGGATGGGAAGGCGTGATGGATCGTTTCGGTTCTTGTGCCGGCAGCTGCACGCATGTTTGGAACTACGAGGTGGCGACACCGTTTCTTTTCGGTGAATTGGCAAAGACGATGCGTGATGTGGAATTCAACTATGCGACGAAAGAAAACGGGCTGATGAATTTCCGGGCTTCCTTGCCTTTATCGGAAGCAGCGAAAGGTAATTCGGCTGCGGCGGACGGCCAGATGGGATGTGTCATGAAGATTTACCGGGATTGGCAGTTGTCGGGAGACGATGAGTTCCTGCAAAAGAATTGGGGGCAAGTAAAGAAAGTGCTTGCTTATGCCTGGACCGACAAAGGTTGGGATGGCAATCAGGACGGCATCATGGAAGGTTCGCAGCATAACACGATGGATGTGAACTATTTCGGTCCGAATCCTCAAATGGGCTTCTGGTATATGGGAGCCTTAAAGGCGGCTGAGAAAATGGCTTTAGCCATGAAGGATAAGACGTTTGCCAAGAAATGCAATACTTTGTTCCGGCAGGGAAGCATCTGGATGGATGCCAATCTGTTTAACGGGGAATATTATGAACATAAGATAACCGATCCCGAAACATTTGAATATCTGGATATGCGGAATCCGGACGTGAAGGTTCCGCCGTTTCAATTGGGAAAAGGTTGCCTGGTCGATCAGTTGGTCGGACAGTATATGGCCCATATATGCGGTTTGGGATATCTGGGAGATAAGGAGCATATCCGTACGACATTGGGAAGTATCATGAAATATAATTATGTGAAGGATTTCAGCCGTTACTTTAATAATATGCGTTCGTATGTGATGGGAGATGAGTCCGGTCTGCTGATGGCCTCCTGGCCGAAAGGACGACTGGAAGTCCCTTTCCCTTACTTTGCCGAAGTGATGACCGGTTTCGAATATTGTGCCGCTGTCGGCATGATATACGAAAGTATGGAAAAGGAGGCCTTGACTTGCATCCGTGCGATTCGTGACCGTCATGACGGGGCGAAGCGGAATCCGTTCAGCGAGGCGGAGTGCGGACATCACTATGCCCGTTCGATGGCAAGTTGGGCAGCAGTAATCGCGTTGAGCGATTTCCAATATTCAGGAGTGGATCGACGGATGCATTTCACGGACCGGCCGGGATGTTATTTCTGGAGCAACGGTTATGCCTGGGGTACTTGTACCGTTACAGATGATACTGCTACGATCGAAGTCCTGAAAGGTTCTTTACAGTTGGACAAGTTGGTTATTGGAGATAAAGAGAAGCGGTTGAAGAATTTCAGACTTGCTTCAGGGGAAAATCGTATAATAAAATTATCATGAAAAATTCAAGAAGAACATTTTTCAAGCAGGGGCTTGCAGGTGCGTTGGCTTTAGGTTCGGCATCTCTTCCCATTCCTGCTGCTGCTATGACGGATGGGGTTGGCAAAGCGAAAGCCAAGCGTGTGGTCCTGATATCTCTCGATGGTATTTGTGTGGAAGGATTTCTGAAAGCAAGAACTCCGAATTTGGATGCCTTGCTGGCTGATGGTTCCCTTTCGCTTGATACGCGGGTGGTTATGCCTTCGGTGACTTTGCCCAATTGGACAAGCCATTTGACGGGAAGTGGTCCGGAACAGCATGGAGTTGTTGACAACAGTTGGGAAATATCCAAATTCAAGCTGCCTGCCATCCATACGGACAGTGATGGTTATTATCCATCGGTATTTAAAATCCTTAAGGATGCAGTTCCGCAGATGAAGACGGCTTTTTATTATAACTGGATAAATCTGTTCTATCCGTATAACAAGAAGTATTTGGATGAAGTCAGCTATTTGGAACAGGATGCTTATGTCCCGAATTATGAAAAGGCATTTTCTTTTCTGAAGGCTAATGAAGGTAATCCCACTTTGGTATTTCTTTATTCCGTGCATACCGATCATGCCGGGCATAAATGGATGTCTCCGGAATATATCAAGTCTATTGAAGAAGCGGATGTCGAGATCGGGAAATTTCTTGAAAAGATGAAACGGGATGGCTTGTATAAAGACACTCATTTTATGTTCCTGACGGATCACGGAGGTATTGAATACGGACATGGCGGAGTCAGCACGAATGAGATGATTGTTCCCTGGGGGATCACCGGTCCCGGAATACGCAAAGGGTTCAAGATCACGGAACCCAATAATACCGTGAATACGGCAGCTACGATCCTCCGTTTGTTTGATGTGGAGAAACCTTTACCTTGGACAGGGGAGGTATTAAGTTCTATATTCAAGTAAACAGTATTCGTAAGTAAGCCTAAATAAAAAGAGAGTATCTGGAAAAACCGGATACTCTCTTTTTTATGAATAAATAGTCTGTTTTTTAGTTCTGTTCCTTCAAGATCACGTCATGCGCTCCGCCTTCCACGATACTGGTTGAGGAAACCAATGTGATTTTGGCGTTCTTCTGCAAATCGGGAATGGTGATAGCTCCGCAGCTGCACATCGTGGCGATTATTTTGCCTAATGTGAGGTTGAGGTTGTCTTTCATCTTTCCAGCGTATGGCACATAGCTGTCGACACCTTCTTCGAACTTAAGTGCTTCGCTGCCGCCCATGTCGTAACGCTGCCAGTTCTTGGCGCGGTTCGAACCTTCGCCCCAGTATTCCTTTACGAAATTGTTACCGATCTTCATCTTCTTCGTCGGAGATTCGTCGAAGCGGGCGAAATAACGTCCCATCATCAGGAAGTCCGCACCCATCGCCAAAGCAAGAACCATGTGATAGTCATGCACCAGACCGCCGTCGCTGCAAATGGGCACATAGATACCTGTCTTTTTCATATATTCGTCGCGTGCCTGTGCCACGTCGATCAATGCGGTAGCCTGTCCGCGGCCGATACCTTTCTGTTCACGGGTGATACAGATGGAACCGCCACCGATACCCACCTTGATGAAATCGGCTCCGGCTTCGACCAGGTAGTCGAAACCTTCCTTATCAACAACATTTCCGGCACCGACCAGCACTTTGTCACCATACGTTTTCTTGATCCATTGCAGTGTTGCCTGCTGCCATTCGGAATAGCCGTCGGACGAGTCGATACACAATACGTCGACACCCGCTTCAACCAGCGCAGGAACACGTTCCATATAGTCGCGTGTGTTGATCCCCGCGCCTACGAGCAGTTTCTTATCGCTGCCGGACAACTCTTTCGGATTGTCGCGGTGGCTGTCGTAGTCTTTGCGGAAGACGAAATATTGCAAGTTCTGTTCCTTGTCGATGATCGGCAACGTGTTCAGTTTGTGATCCCAGATGATTTGGTTGGCTTCACTCAATGTCATGCCTAGTTCGCCGACGATCAGTTTGGAGAACGGAGTCATGAATTCTTTCACCTTCTTGTCGGGAGAATCCTTTTCGGCACGATAGTCGCGACTGGTCACCATACCCAGCAATTTACCGTTAGGAGTACCGTCGTCCGTCACACCGATCGTAGAGTGTTCGGTGCGCTGTACCAGAGCGATTACATCTGCCAACGTATTTTCAGGCGTCAGATTGGAGTCGCTGATTACAAAACCGGCTTTGAACTTCTTTACTTTCCGGACCATTTCGGCTTGGCTGTCGATAGGTTGTGAACCGAAGATGAAAGACAGTCCTCCGTTGCGGGCCAGTTCGATGGCCAACTTGGGACCGGACACGGATTGCATGATCGCTGAAACAAAAGGAATGTTTAGTTCGATCGCAGGCTTTTCGCCCACTTTGTGTTTCACAAGCGGAGTTTTCAGCGAAACGTTGGTTGGCACACATTGTTTGGTTGTTAAACCTGGAATAAGCAAGTATTCGCCGAATGTTCTTGATACATCGTTTAAGTAAACTGCCATAGTGTTTATATTTACGGGATGATTTTATTAGGGTACAAAAGTACTCAATTCTCTTGTATCATGTATTGTCGAGACTAAAGAAAATTATGTTTTTGCCTATTTTCTCTCTTTCGTGTATGGGGAAGTCAAGAATATCCGGACATCGGTGCCAGCCCGTATCAGCAACTTTTCCATAATCCGGAGTGTTATATGGATGAAATTAACAAAGGAGGATTATTTATGAAAACAGTAGTGGATAAAGCCAATACTCGCGGGTATGCAAATCATGGATGGCTGAAGACCCATCACACTTTTAGTTTTGCCAATTACTACAACCCGAAGCGAGTACATTTTGGCATGCTTCGGGTCCTGAATGACGACTCTGTCGCTCCGGTGGAAGGGTTCGATACACATCCACACAAGAATATGGAAGTCATCTCTATTCCGTTGAAAGGATATTTGCGTCACGGCGACAGTATCCGGAACAGCGAAGTGATTACTCCGGGCGATATCCAGGTGATGAGTGCAGGTACGGGGATTTTCCATAGCGAGTTCAATGATAGCGGTGAAGAGCAGCTGGATTTCCTCCAGATCTGGGTGTTCCCGCGTGAGGAGAATACAGCACCTCATTATAAGAGCTATGATATCCGCCCTGTTCTGAAGAAGAATGAGCTGGGAATGATGATTGCGCCGGACGGCTCCGCCCCGGCTTCCATCAACCAGGATGCCTGGTTCTCGATGGGTACGTTGGATGCGGGACTGGTGAAGGAATACAAACTGCATGGCAAGAAGAACGGCGTTTACCTGTTCGTGATCGAAGGCGAAGTGGAGGTTGCCAACACAGTCCTTTCCAAACGTGACGGTGCCGGTTTCTGGGACACCGACAGCATTGCCATAGAGGTATTGAAACATGCGACCGTACTTTTGATGGAAGTTCCGATGGAATGATCTTTGTCAAAATGACAAAACGTCAAACAGGCTCCGGTTTCTATTGGCTGTAGCCGGGATAAGGATCGGACGGCTGTGTTTATCGTATTCTCGCGGAGATAAGGATTTCCGTTCTGCCACCGGAATGGAGTCATATGAATCTTTTTGTCTGCTGAAAGGATGCCAATCAGCTTATGTCTGCCGGCCGTGATAGAAATAGTCGAGGATAGCAGGCAAAATGATTATCCGGAACTATCCGTCCGGCAAATGCTTCCAGACAAAATAGAACGTTTCCGGCAATGTTTTTTCTCAAAATAGGGGACCGGATCTTATAAAAGTGCCGACTTTTTTGCATGAAGGTCGGCACTTTTGTTGTAAAAGGTCCTTATCTTTCTGTCTGTATGTGCCTATGTATGCTCGAATACATGCTTATGAAACCTGGAACATATGCCTATGGAGCAGGGAATACATGCAAATGTAGCTTGATTTACCTTGCGGGAGAGTCTGTAAGGGCGGACTTGCTATATTGAAGTGTCAGCCTAATTGTTTGATCGGTAATAAAATGTCCGGTAAGATAGAGACGGGGTGTTATTTTGATTTATCAGAATACTTGTGCTGGCAGAAGTACAGAAAAGCCTTTTCATCCCTTTATAAAAAATCAATCGGAGAAACTTCTTGTTGGAAAGAAAAGAACTACAGTCTTAATAGAACTACGGTATTTTTACAAACCTACCGTGTATTGTGATTGAAAATTCATTAAAAACACATTACCAAACTCTTACCTCGGATATGTTTTAACAATACCATTCAGTTGGGCGTAAAATTAAACAAAAATATCCAAATAAAAAGATTGATTTCCAAAAAGTTTCAAAGGAAGAGACATTGGAAAGTTCTCAAACTGCTTATAATGTACTACTGCAGATATACTTATTTGTTTGGAAAACTTCGTTTGAGGGGATGAAAAGTAAGACCTATATCCGCTTCTGTTAATATTCAAACCATATCATAAAATCCGAAAACAAATACCGTAGTTCTATTAAGACTATAGTCATTTTAACTGCCTGTATTAATTAAAAATAGTTTATATGGACAACTTAAATATATAGGCCTATGAGATAGGAATAGAGAAAACTGACAGAAAGACTTTAAGTCTTGTTTAGAGTGTGATAAGCCTCAGGCTTAGATCGATTTATTATTAACCTTTTTATAATAATACAGAAAATGCAACAAAAACAGAATTGTGGCCATCCTCTAAGAAGGAAAGGTTCAATATCTCGAGTATCGAAAGTCACTTGCGGACTGCTCTTTTGTCTGACGACAGGAGTATTTGCGGCTGGTGAGAATGTTGAATTGTTAACCTCGGATCGGATAGAGAATGCAGTGCCTGATCAAGTAGGAAAGACCGTGACGATTATGGTTCAGGATGAAATGGGACCGGTAGCGGGAGCTAATGTTGTTGTGAAAGGAACTACGAACGGAAATATCTCGGATATGGACGGAAAGGTCGTTTTGCAGAATGTACCCAACAACTCGACTTTAGTGATTTCCTTTATCGGTTATACAACCCAGGAAGTGAAGGTCAGCAACCAGGCAACCATCCATGTGAAGCTGGTTGAAGATGCCAAAGCATTGGAAGAAGTTGTGGTGATCGGCTATGGTTCTTTGGACAAGAAGCAGGTGACCAGCGCCATCACCTCGTTGAAGGCCGATGACCTGATGGTCGGTGTGAGCGGGGCGGATATCTCGGCGTCCTTGCAAGGCAAGATCGGCGGTTTGGTAATGAACAACTTGGGAAGTGCCAATTCCGGTACGACATTCCAGCTTCGCGGTATGACTTCCATCAATTCAGGAAAAGCTCCTCTTATCGTGATCGATGGTTTTCCTGGTGGCGATATCCGTTCGTTGACGCAGGATGATATCAAGTCTATCGATGTGTTGAAAGATGCTTCTGCCGGTGCTATCTACGGAACACGTGCAGCCGCCGGTGTGATCCTGATTACGACCAAGAGCGGCTCGGATACGAACGGGAAAGTGAGACTCACGTACAGCAACGAGTTTACGAAAAAACAAAACTACAATGCTCCCGAAATGTTGTCCGGCCGTGAATATGCCGAACATAATATCGGTACGGATTACGGTTCCGATACAAACTGGTGGGATGAGTTGATTAATAAGGGCAACTTCTCCCAAAAACACCATCTTGCATTGGAAATGGGTACGGAAAAGGCACAGGTTTATACTTCTTTCTTCTATGAAAAGAACCAGGGTATCGCGTTGCAGGACGAACGTCAGGATTATGGCGGACGTGTGAACGCATCTTTCAAGTTGTTCGATGATTGGCTGGAAGTCCGTCCGGCCGTGGATTATCGCCAGGCTGCCCGTAACAACCACTATCCGAATTTCCAGCAAGCCATGCGTAACAACCCGACCCGCTCGCCGTACGATCCGGATAGCGAAACAGGCTATAACGTATGGATCAACGAATCGTTGGACTATAACGTCGTTGCGGATGCCATGCTGGAAGATTACTACGGATTGGATAAATGGTTCAAGCCGGAAGTAAACCTGAAGTTGAATATCAAGCCTATTCCGGGTTTGAATTACCAGCAGGTTGTCGGGTATGAAAACCGTCAATGGGAATTGCACCAATATTGGCCCAGCACACACCGAAGCGAAATTGACAATTCGCGTAAGGGGCATGCCCACCTGGCTTTCAGCAAGACGGAAAACCTGACTTCGGAAGGATATTTCTCCTATGTAAAAGACTTTAAAGGAGGACATAATCTGAATGCAACGGCCGGTTATTCTTATTTTGAGGTCAACGGGGAAAACTTCGGTATGGACAACTATAATTTCTCGGTCGATGGCATCAAGTACTGGGATATAGGCCAAGGCAGCTACCTGACGGATGGCAAGGCCGGCATGAGCTCCGGCAAATCGGTTACGGAACGTCTGTTCTCTTTCTTTGCCCGTGCCAATTATTCCTACCAGGATAAATATATGCTTTCTGCCTCTATCCGTCATGAAGGTTCTTCCAAGTTTGCGGCCGACAACCGTTGGGCGAACTTCTGGTCTGCAACGGCAGGATGGCGTATCTCGAACGAAGAGTTCATGAAAGACTTTGACTGGCTGGACGACTTGAAGATCCGTTTCGGTTACGGTGTGACCGGTAATAATGACTTTAGTGCGACTTATATGGCCAATATGTTAGGCTCGGACACGAACTGGATGATGCCGAACGGAACATGGGCGTACTCATACGGTAAATCGCAAAATGTCAATCCTAATTTGGGATGGGAAGAAAAGAAGGAGTGGAACTTGGGTGTCGATTACTCTTTCTTCGAAGGACGCTTGTATGGCAAGTTCGACTACTATCGGCGTGAGGTGGATAACCTTCTGTTCAGTGTGAAGGTCCCGCAGCCACCTTATACGCAGGGCAGCCAGATGCAGAATATCGGTAGTATGGAAAGTAAAGGTTGGGAGTTCGAAGTCGGTGGCGACATTATTCGTACAAAAGACTTTACTTGGTCTTCCAGCATGAACCTGAGCCATAATACCGGAAAGATCCTGACGTTGGAGGGTGACAACTCCTATCATAACGGTAATGGTTTCGTGGCTCCGGGAACTCCGGGCGATGCAGCCCGTATGGAAGCCGGTTCGACAATCGGTTCTTTCTATATGTGGAAGTTCGCAGGGTTCGATGACGAGGGCAGTTTCTTGCTGTATAACAAGGATGGCGAGGTGATCCCGGCTGCACAGAAAACGGAGAACGACAAACAGTATATAGGCAACTATACTCCGAAACTGATTATCGGGTGGAGCCATACCTTGACTTATAAGAACTTCGATTTAGGCATCAACCTGCGTAGCTGGATCGATTTCGACGTGTATAATACGATCAATATGTATTACGGCATCCAGGGACAGGGCAACCTGAATGTTTTGAAAGACGCTTACGGCAAGTTCAACCACATCAAGGGCGAAAAGCAGATTTGCGACTATTTCCTGGAAGACGGTACATTCCTGAAAATCGATGCGATCACGCTGGGTTATACGCTTCCGATGAAGAAGTACACGAACAACCTGATCGACCGGATTCGTATTTATGGTACGGTGGGTAACGTTTGCACGATCACCGGCTATAGCGGCATGAACCCGGAGGTGGATATCACGGGCTGGGATAAAGGAACGGAAAAGTTCTGGAGCGATTTTTATCCGGTCGTCCGTACTTGGACATTAGGTATGCAGTTTAACTTCTAATACAAGATTGTAAGATGAAAAAGAAAAATATATTCCAATTGTTTTTATCCGGAGTGATCTGCCTGCTGTGCACTACTTCCTGTAGTGTCGAACCTGATTTTTATTCGCAGGTGGTTCCGGAGACTTTTTATAGCTCACAAGATGCCGTATGGCAACGTTTCAACCGGCCGTTTACTCACTGGCGCTGGTACATTGCCCACGACAGTCCGCGTTGGTTGTTGCAGGAACTGGGGACGGACGAGTTCTGTCTGCCTACGCGTGGTAGCGACTGGTATGACGGGGCCGTCTATCAGAAATTCCATCATCATGAGTATACGGAAGACATGACGCGTGTCGAGACGGGCTGGACCAACTTTGCGATGGGAGTCGCTTTGGCTTGGGATGCATTGGAAGATTTGGAAAATGTCGATTTCGATGCATTGGGCTTTGAAGAGGGTACGCGCGAATCCATGTTGAACCAGCAACGTACGCTGGCGGCTTCCTTCTATTTGGACGGTTTGGACTTCTTCGGAGGGGTGCCTTTGTACACGACGACCCAGAGCGAAGTGAAAGGACGTTCGACGGATGTCGAGACATTTAACTTCATCGATTCCTTGTTGAAAATAGCCGTTCCGAATCTTCCGATCAAGGAAGAGCTGGGAGGGATGGAAACCGGTTCGATCCATCGTGCAGCCGGTGCAGCCTTGCAGGCTCGTTTGTATTTCAATGCCAAGTCTTATATCGGCAAGGAGATGTTTACCGAAGCCGCCCAGATCTGCCAGGACATTATCGACGGTAAGTACGGACAGTATGCATTGGAAACGGATTGGACGAACATATTCGGATTTGACAACGAACGTTGTCCTGAGCTGATCTGGTCCGTACCCAGCCAGAATGCAAAGACCGAGACGGATGCCATGTATTGGGGCATGATGGTTCCTTATAACTATAAGAACTACCTGGGTGGACTGGAAGGTTCCGGTTCGGACAATGCTCTCGGACTGGTGCCGAGTCTCGATCCTACGGGTAAGCGTTATCCATATAAGCTGGGTGGAGCGTATGCGAAGTTCAATGATAAGGATATCCGTAAGCAACCTTATGTATATGAAGGCAATGGCAAATATCGCGGTATGTTTATCGTTGGCGAATTGGTGAATCCGCTGAATCCGGAATGGGTTTGTACGGGTACGCGCGAGTATGCCGGAGAGGTGATCACGGTTGTCGACCAGATCGCTCATTTTGCCAAGGTCGGAAAAGATCCGCTTTATCCGGATGTGGCTTCGTTACCTTCGACGGTTGCGACGGCAGAAGAAAACTCCGGGGTACGTGTGACGAAACGCAGTCCGCGTCCGACTCAGGAAGAGTTCAAGCGGAAAGGCGATCCGGACGTACCTGTGATTCGTTTGGCCGAGATCTATTATATGCTGGCCGAATGCAAGATGCGTGCCGGTGACAAACAGGGGGCTGCCGATCTGATCAATACAGTCCGCAAGCGTTATTTCGAAGACGGAGTGGATCCAGATCCGGTAACGGCTGCTAATCTGGACAAATACCGTATGCTGGACGAATGGCAATTGGAATTCTTGGCCGAAGGACGCCGCCGTACGGACTTGATCCGTTGGGATGCCTATGTGACGGAAGACTGGTGGGATCATAAGGCGACGAACAATCCGAACCTGAATCGTTTCCCGATCCATTACAGTCTGATCGGTGCTAATAACCTGCTGGAACAGAACCCGGGTTACGGCAGTAAGTAGAATGTGAAAGACTATAAAGTATAATTTTACTCTTTAGACCGGGGGAGAGAGGAACAGTCGTCAAAAGGCGACTTCCTCTCTTCTTTTGTTTCATTTCCTTTTAACGAAAACGATGGGATTATGACTGGGAGGACGCTTGTATTTTGGCTGTTCGTATTTATCGGACTTTGGTTTTTCTTTTGGTCGTTCGGGACTTCCACGTTCCAACGGCAGGAAGAGGTGCAGTTGTTTATTCCCGAATGGGTGGTTATCCGGGATATGCTGTCTGTCCCCGGTGGCTTTTGTACGGTGGTCGGGCAGGCTTTGGTTCAATATTATACTGCTTTCCTGTTTGTCTTGTGTGTTAACAGTATTTTCTTGTGTGTGGCCGGTTTCTTGTGTTATCTGCTTTTGCAGGAAATCGCACCGCGCGGATATAATTTGTTGCTTGCCCTGTTTCCTGTTTTAGGATTGCTGAAGGCCCATACGAGCTCTTTTTACGTGTTGGACGGGACGGTCGGGCTGATCCTGCTTCTGCTATTCTCTTATGTTTTTATCCGTATACGGAGAATGAAGGTGCAGTTGTTTTATGGTGTGGTGAGTGTGTTTCTCGTCTATGGTTTGACTGGCCAGTTGGCGGCACTTTACGGTCTGGTCGTAGTTTGCATGAGTCTTTTGTGCCGAAGGAAGAAATGGTCTGGTTCGCTTGCTGTGTTTTTGGCTGGGGTGTTGTTGGCTTATATCGGTATTCGTTTGGCTATCGGTATTCCGTTGACAGACGGGATTTATTCGGAAAGGTATCAGGAGTCCCAGTTGCAGCCGGATTCTTATGTCTATTTTATCTGGATCCGTTTTGTCGTCTTGCTTCTGATTCTGTTTGCAACGGCTTATACGATGAAGGTTCTTCCCAAAGGAAAGCGTTCGGTGAAAGTATTTGTTGCGGGAAGCTTGTTGGTCGTCCTGTTTTGCTTTTCCGCATTTTGTCTGCCCGGACCGTATGAAGTCCGGAACAACCGGATGAACGAGTTATCCGTTTGGGAGCAAAGGGATGACTGGGACACGATTATCCGCGAACATCCGGAGAAGGAGGTGACGGATTATGTCAGCCTTAACTATTTGAATATGGCATTGGCTCAAAAGGGCGCTTTGGGCGACCGGTTGTTCCATTATGACCAGAAAGGGCCGCAAAGCCTTCTGGCTTCCTGGGACCGGACTTATTATATGAGTTGCCTGTTGAGTGATATCCATTATATGATCGGGGATATCAGCCTTTCGGAAGGATATGCGATGGAAGGCCTGACACTTGCCAAGCGGGGAGGAAGCCCTCGTATGCTTCAACGATTGGTGAAGATTAGCTTGATACGGAGAGATTTTGCTTTGGCGGATAAGTATCTGGGTATACTCGGCCGGTTGCCGGGATATCGGCGTTGGGCGGAAAAATATACCGGCTATGTTCGTCATTCCGAAAGGATCGGGCAGGATGGAGAGCTTGCCGCGAAGACAATACCGGCCTTCCAGCCGGACAATTTGCTTTGCCTGACCGGCATCGACAGCCTTTGGGTTGGACATCTTTCGGAACCAGGCGTAAACCGGGTTGCATGGGAATATTTAGGTTGTTCCTATCTGCTGGCGAAGGAAATGGAGAAGTTCAAGATATTCCTGTCCCATGCCGGTAGATTTTTGCCGGGACAGTCCCTTCCTGTTCATTTTCAGGAGGCGGCATTGGTTTTGGCGACTGAGGACCTTTCTGTCCTTGACTGGGTTTCCATCCGGCCTGAGATAGTGCAACGCTATAAACAATTCCAGAAAGATATTCTGAAGATCAAGAATGGCGCAGACGGGCTGCCTTGGCTTTACCGGCAATATGGAGACACTTTTTGGTTTTATTATTATTGTAAGAATTTGAATGGATAGTCTATGAAGTATTTAATTCTCTGTTGTGGCTTTGTACGGTTTTCTTTTTCTCTTGCAATGGTGGATTGCCCGATGCGGAGGAAACGGAAGGTGAAATAGAAATCTTTCCCGATTATAAAGGGGTCGCAGTCCCTTGT
>ERZ1504709.251-NODE-251-length-20540-cov-3.508518_pt1 | contig 20540 bp, 11 predicted proteins | sample MGYA00572390_ERZ1504709 | MGnify/ENA primary metagenome ERZ1504709 (study PRJEB39906, sample SAMEA3182114) | gut metagenome | biome: human; feature: gut; material: Stool; isolation source: human stools | place: Canada | collected 2013-06-10 ... | reverse complement strand
CCTTATAGTACAGTAGGATTTACTAATTTCTGGAATAAATATATATCCTCTGGAAGTTCTGGTGCAAAATACAAACCATTCTTTAATGTCAATCCTAATTATCTTGGTTCTTGGGATATGAGTTATTCCTTCCCTTCATATAACGAAAATATGACAGCTTATTACGCTAAACTGACTTTCGGAGACTAATAAATAAGTGTTCATATTAATTAAGGCAACCATACACCTAAACATCTTTAGTATGAATTTGGTATATGGTTGCCGTTTTATTTAGTCTCCGAAACTCAAATAATATCTATATGCGTTAAACGGTTCATTCCCTCCAGGATACATGAAGTTAATTTCTCCGTTTACAAAATTGATTAAAGGTTTGTAGGCATTACCTTTACCTCCAGATGTAGAGTTATTATAATCATTCCAAAGTGTATCTCCTCCTACGAAAGAACTGTTTAATTTTACAAATTTTTTCTGACTTTCCGCCCAAATAAAATAAAGTATTATATCTGGCTGAATACCTTCTGTATAACTATAATCAGAATTGTTTGTAAACGCACCTTTAGAAGAATTTCCAAAAATCATTATTTTATTAGATTTGCTATTGAATTGAACATCTAATATATAATAATTCTGACAAGCATTCAAAATATCTGTACCTCCTCCTTCCATTTCGTAAGAAACTCCAGTCCAGCCATTTTCTCCAAAAAGAGCTGACGACCCTTTTATAGTATGCAACCCTTTGGAAAACCCTTGATAATTAGCTCCGCTTAATGAAATATAGAATAACCATTTCAAATCCGGAGATACCCAATAATCACCACCTATTACAGAAGTAATTGCAGAAGGGATGTTATAAAAACATTCCCATTCACTCGTTAATACTAAACTTTCTCCATTATTTTTTACATTTCCCGTCCACAATCCGTAATAAAATTTAGCATGAGTATCTCCATATGACCTATCTTGTGACTTTACCAAGATAATTACTTTTTTATCATTACTTCTTAATACTAACCATCCCATGTGTTCTACTCTACCTTCATTTGAATAAGGATAACCCTTAACATTCAAGTAACTAATTCTGTATTCTGTTGTATTCGTTCCTTCCATTATTATTATGTAAAAATCAGAATTACCTTCATTCCCAATAATGAAAAAACGTATACGGGTTGATGAAGCAGTTTTAATAACAGAAGCATATTTTCTTATAGAATAATTATTAAAATATTTATAATGGTCGCTTATTACATTACTGGTGGTATAATGACCCGATGTATTTTTACTCCATTTATCACCTATTCTAAAAATAGTATTTATCATCCAATATATGCTATTCCCAATAATATAAAATATAAATGCAGTTGAACTACTTTCATTATTAATATAATATGTAGGGGAAGATATTGATATACCTACTTGTACTCTTCCTAAAGAAACCGGATAATCACTTGGAAGATGATTGGTAGTATCTGTTTTATATAATTCAGCAGCACCGTAAGGGGGATTGCTCCCTACAAAATCATATAAATAAACAGTCTTCCCAAATATATCCATATTTATTCCATAATATACCGGATATACAATGCCAAAAGAGTTGCTGATAGCATATAATTTATTTTCATCACTCTTTAAATTTATGACACCCGTATAAGCCCCTTTATATGGTTTGTAATAATCATTTATATACGAAGAATATTGTTCTACTCTTCTGTTCGTCACCCACACCCCTACCTTTAGAGCCTCTATCGTTATGGACTGGTCTTTGACGAGAGAGATTGAGGTGGTAGAACGGTTCGGATAATTCCATGTTCCTGTTCCGCTCGCTCCCCATGTTGTCGTACCTCCTGCTTCCCACCAATAGTTGCCCGGCTTTATTGTGAGTACCACCTGTCCGCTCGTGTTTGTAGTGCCGCTATACGTCGTGCTGGTGTTGTTGCTTGACAGTTTTACCACACATCCACTTCCTACACTTGTTCCTGTATTCACATCTTTTACCGTTATCGTTATTATTGCGTTACTTGGTACCAACTTAAGTGTAAAGTTGGATGTGTTCGTGTTCGTCGTATTCAACGTGTCGTATCTTGATGCACTCACTACGTATCTGTTTGTCAATCCGGACACATATACCGTCGCTTGTCCGGCACTGTTCGTCGTTACTGTCTGCGTAGCATAATTATTAGAATCTGAACTATCTCCATTAATACCATATACTTTTATTGTAGCACTACTTACAGCCGCATTCGTGTAACTGTTCTGTACTGTCACCACAATACTCTTTATTGCCGTAGAGTAAAATGCTGTAGCATCATTGTTATGTCCTATATTGCTAAAATTATAATTAGGAGTGATGGAATATGGTGTTTCTGTCGTTGTTGTACCAGTCACATAATAACCCGACCTGTTTGCGGCTATGGTTGTCGTTATACCTGCAATGAATGTATACGTTGCATCCCTATATGCATTCCCATCTAAAGCAAGTGCCAATACATCTGTCTTTCCTGCTGTCGTAAATGCGGGCGTCACTAATGTGTTCACTCTCCACCATCCTAATACTGGCGTTGAAAGTGGTACCTTTAACCGGAAAGAAGTTTTTACACTCTTCGTCAATCTCGTTGCATTTCTTGTATTCGCTGATAGAGGCATTGTTATCGTTCCCCTACTTGATACCCAATAGCTCGTACCACCACCCCATGTTATGTTATAATTCCCAGCTATCATTGGTCCGAACGTCACCTGTCCGCTACTGTTTGTCGTTCCTGTAAAATTGATTGACGATAATTGCGAATTCGTCATTGTGACCGGACATCCGTTCGCATTTCCTTTTACTGCTCCTTGATAATAGTCCTTTATGGTGAATGTTATAGAAGAACTTGTCTCGCTCATTTTCAGATTAAGAGGACTTGCTTGTGTAGATGATAACGTACCGGATAACGCATTGTAGTTCGTTTTTGAAAATGAATATCCTCTATTGATACCGCTTCTATATACAGTCCAGTTACCGCTACTGTCTGTCGTTCCGGTCTGTCCGAAATAGGAACATGATACACCGCTTATATTCGTTCCATAATTAGAACTCTTTATGTTAAATGTCAGACGTGCAGTTATATTCAATGTCATAGTCCACTTCTCATTTTCATTAGTCCATGTGTGACCCTGCGAAGCATTACTATAATAACTTGCATAATTTTTCGGTGTATAGGTGTAGTTTATTCCTGCATATACAGTATTCGTTTTCTTTCCGCTCGCGTCCAAGGTTATCTCTCCTGCCGGGGCATTCGAGCCTGTAGGCACACTTCTAACTATCACTGCACTACCTAACGGATAGGTAGATGTTGACGACGGGTGTTTCTCAACAACCGTCAATGTCACCGTTCGCGTCGTTCTATTCATCGTCACTGTATAGGGTGATGTCTGTGTGGCGGTTACTGTTCCTACATAGTTATTGAAATACTGTCTCGTGGCTGTCATTTGTCTGTCTAATCCACTTCTATAGAAACTTCCTCCAGATGCAAGCGTTTGACCGAAATAGGTGATTGTTCCAGCAAGTGTATTGTCTGTATTGTAAATATTCGCTACTGTATTAATGGTTATCTTTTGGTTACAAATCAATTGTATTGTCCGCACTTGTCCTGCTGCCGTATAAGTCAGTGCAGTATTTGGATTACTGTAATAATTAGGTCTTGTTACTGGTGTGAATGTTACTGGTGTACCTAAATAACATACAAACGATACATTGCCGTTCGTATCTAACGTCAATGGACTTGTAGAAGCTGCTGGACTAAAATTCATCTTCATGGATGAATAAAGAGCTACAGTCCATCCAAACGTATTAGATGTAAACGCTTTTCTTGTTATTGTAACAACACTATTACTTTGATTATTATATACTTTAATGCCATTATTCCCATTACTAAATAAGAAATCTTTATTTGCAGAAACCATTTTGTCTACAGTACATATTTGGGTTATTTCTGCATACGATTTATTCTGCGAATTACTTCCACTGATATCAAATACTGATGCTGTATCTATCTGCCATGTAACTGGCTTACTTCCTCCATCCAAATTAAAGAAATTGGTTGTTGAAAAATTACCGGAAGAACCACATCTTATATAATGAGCATACCAAGTCCATACACCTGTTCCTTTATTGTCTGTAAGCCATTTTCTTGTTGCACTACCACCTGTTCCGGTTGCATTACTCTGAAAAAACAAACTATATCCAGTAGGAATTTTTGCATGGAAAAACGCTACAAATTCCTTATTAGCTGCTGTTATCGTACTAAAATAAATACCTCCTAATCCCGGACTTGTTGCTCCGGTAGAAGTCTTTATTTCCAAAACATACTGTGATTTGAATAACACTTCTTCACTCACTCCAAGACTTACTGTAGCGGTTGAACGTGTCATTACCACATTGAACGGAGATGTTGAACTTGACGTTATACTACCCGAATAATTACTGTGATAGGTTGCTGTAGCTGTTACACTGTTCGTTACAGAACTTCTGTACAGTGATACATTTCCGCTACTGTCCGTTGTCCCTGTCTGGTTAAAATATTTTACAGTAGCACCACTTAGATTCGTTCCGCTTGGCACGTTTGATTTGACGTTTATAGTTATCTTTGCCGTTACCGTCAAATCCATAGTCCATGACTGATTGGCGGCTGTATAGGTGTGTTTCTGTGTCGGGTTGCTGTAGAAGTTTGGATGTCCTACTACTGTAAATGTCATTTCCGTACCTATATATCCATTGAATGTCACGGAACCGCTCGCATTCGTTGTAAGTGTTCCGCTTGCACTTCCTGCTGTATATTTTATCTGTAAGTTCTGATAATAAGTTGTTTGTGCTGGCGTTACTTCTCTTACTACAAGTGTAACTGGATTGGCTGCACGTGTCATTACAATATTGAACGGTGAAGTAGAATCGAACCTTATCTGACCTGTATAAGATTCAAGATTTGCAGCACTCACCGATATATTACGAGGGTCTGAACCGCTCCGGTAGAACACTGCGTTTCCGCTTGCATCCGTCGTTTTTGTCTGAGTAAAATAATTTACTGTTGCACCTTGAATGTTTTGCCCTGGTACATTATCTTTCACATTTACAGTTATCTGTTTCGCACAAGTGAGATTCATATTCCATTTCTCACCTGCCGTCGTAAACGTATGAGTCTGCTGGTAATTCGTATAGAAAGGTCTTCTATCTGTTGAATATATGGTGAATGTAATAGGAATGCCAATATAAGCTTCAAATGTATTTGTTCCGCTGGCAATAGCTCCATTTCCTGCTGCCGAAGTATAACTTAACGTAAAATTGTAATTTCCGTCCAAAATTACACTCGCACCACCAGGTATCACTTCATATTGCTGTACCGTTACTACATGTTTGTTTCTCAACATAGTAACATTAAGCGGTGATGCTGTAGTAGGTGTTATCGTTCCACTTGTCGTACTGTAATCGTCTTTATCAAGCGAATACTCTTTACTCAATGCAGACCGGAACAATGAAGCGTTACCGCTTGCATCCGTTGTCACTACCTGTTCATTGTAAGCTACCGTTACTCCCTGGATATTGTTTTTCACATATACATCCTTTACATTGACCGTTATCTTTGAGGTCACATTCAAGTCGAACGGCCATATCACACCGTCTTCTGTCCATGTATAGGATTGTGTCGGATTACTGTAAAAATTAGGATACGAATCAGTTGTGAACGTGTATTCCAGTCCCTTTATCAATAACTGATTAGTATAACCGTTCTCATCCAAAGTAAGCTTTATCGTTCCTGCCTTGGATGTCATTGTAATGGTCTGATTTGACAAGTACGCTCTTCCTGCCGTACCGTACACCTCCGAAACTTGAATACCTGCGTTAATCAATTCATATTGTACTTCTACATCCAACACTGTACCGCTTTCATTTTGAGGATGTGAGAATGTATCGGATGAAACCTCTCCTGCAAGCACTTCATAAGTGTATTCTCCTACCGGAACATTCGGCATCACTATCGTTCCTTCCGCGTTCGTCTCGCCCTCAAACACAATATCCGGCAATACGTTGTTTGTCACACGTACCAAAATTCCGTCCGGTGGCAAAACTCCTTGTGTTGACACATGGAAAGTGACCGGGTACTCCTTCGCCTCCAATTCAATATCCATTCTTGTTTCTGTTCCGGTAGGCTTGAAATTCCCAGTCTTGGTATTGTAATGTTGCTTGCTTACACTGTAAGACATATTTACCGGAGATATGTACATTTGCACTATCCCGTCCGTATCGGTCGTTCCTGTCTGGTTCACAGACATTCCGTTGAACGTCACTGATGCGCCACTTAACTCACCATACAGATTGGATGTGATATATACCGGAATTCTCTTTGAACATGTATATACAAGGTCTTTTGTGTTTACATCTTTATAATTGACTGTAGCTATTGCACCGTTTCCAGAATAGAATCCTATTGGTTGCACCTGGAAACGTTCTGCAATTCCTGCATATACGGTTTTCGTAAATTGTCCACTTGCATTTGTCGTTACATTCGCACCCGAAGATGTACTATTGTCGTTGTAATAGCATGCAAGCACAAGACCTGTCTTTACCGGATTTGATGCTGTAGTCGAAATAGAGGGTATTATTTCCTTTACCGTGAATGTGACTGATTTCGTTCTTCTTGTTAATACTGCTGAATGCGTCTTGTCCGTAGGCAGATAGATGTTTTCTGTCTTGCTGTTGAAATTACTGTTTCCACCTCCATAGGTTATCGTATAATTTCCAGGCGGTATATTGAAATTTCCATTTCCTTGTGATGTCAATTGTCCGCTTGCATCCGTTGTTCCAGAAAAACTATATGATTGTGAAGATGTTCCGCTCCATGCACTCGTAACCGTTACCGGACAACTTTCTGCCGCCTTGGAATAGGGGTTACTTGCTGTCAATGTCAGACTGAATATCATTGCAGCATAACCCATGATTATATCCATATAATCAGCCGACAACGGGGGTGTGAATGTTCCAGTCTTTTTCGTATGGTCTGTTACTGTACACTCATAGCTCATTACAATAGGTGAGATATACACGCTTGCAGCACCGTCACTTCCGGATGTTACGGTCTGGGGTAACGACATTCCGGACACGGTTATAGTTGCATTTTCAAGCGGTCTTAACGTGTTCTGCTGCTTCACCCGTAATTCTGCCTTCTTCGAGCATGTAATTTCCATCAGTGTAGGTACACTCGCACCGAAGCCCCAGTTCTTGATTAGCAGACCTTCATTCTCATAGAAACCTTTCTCCTTTATTGTCAACTGATAATCAATTCCCGGCATCACTTCTGGAAATATCTTTCCTGCCGCATTCGTCGTATATTCCCGTACATTATCATTGTACATATTTTTTACCGAAACGACAATTCCGGACTTAACCGGATTGAAGTTCAGAGCAGCTTTCTGTTCAGCAGTTATCTTTACAGTCACCTGGCTTACCGGGGTCGTTATCGTCACGTCCACATAGAAAGCCCTTGGCTCTGCATCACGTGTCACATTCGGCTGCACTGTCAACATCGTACCTTCCAAAGAAGCTATTTCGTCATTCGATATATTGAATTTCAATTCAGCACCTCCACTTGTAAAATCGTATGGCTCATCCTCACCACCAATTTCTGCACGTCTGAAAGTCTTTACATGTTCCATCAAATCAAACGTCACTCCTTTGTTAGGAACAACGAAGTTTTCCGGTGTATGAACTATGTAATAATAACTATCATTGGATAATGTTTCTGCCGCATTCTCGCCACTGAATCTTACTGTAGTAGCATCACCGGACACACCGGGAATATTCTCTATTACGTCAACTTCCGGTTCGATTTCCCTTCTTGTCATAGTGAAAGGAAGGTCTATATCCTTCAGTTTTTCGAGTGTTATCGCCTGGTTTTCTACTGCGTCATAATATCTGTGTGTCGCGTTCCAAGTATATTCGCCTGCCTCCGCTCCAAGCTGCAACACGCCTATGTCATTCGTATAGCCGGAATCCACCTTAATTCCGGTCCCCTTGTTTATCAATTCGATATATACACCGGAAATAGGAGCCTTCGTTATCGCGTCCGTTGCGGTATATGTTATTACCGTGTCTCTCAATTCCAGGTAAATTGTTTCCGGTACATCCTGGTCCTTGATAGTCACCGTTCCGGTGTATCTCTTATAGTTTCTATGCGTTACCGTATATTCATAGTCACCGTTTCCAAGTGTCACGCTTGCAACACCGTTAACGTTCGTTACACGCGTCTCTCCGTTTATTTGCAATTCCGCACCCTGGATATAATTACCGTTCTCAATGTCCCATACAGTCAAGCGGAATGTATAGAAAGCCTGCTCCAATTCCACAATCTTAGATACTTCCGAACCTTCCACCACTATAAAATCATTGACAGACATATAGCCGGACTTGAAAGCCGTATATTCATAGGTCCCGTTCGGCAAGCTTATAATCGCTATACCTTCCTTGTCTGTTAGATAGGTAGAACCATTTATCTTTATCGTTGCTCCTTCCAAAACCATATGGGTAGCAGAATCCAGCACTGTAAACTTTATCGCATACGGAATGGCCGTCATTTCGACGAGAATACAATTAGGGTCTTCTCCGACAATCTCAATTTCCTTTACAAGGTCTTGATAATCTTCTTTTGCAACCCTCATTTCATATTTCCCAGTTTGCAGCCCCATGCTTGCCTGCCCTTCGTTATCCGTCTTTTCCTTTATGTCATTTATTGTGATGTTTGCTTCCGGAATATAAATACTTCTGTTTCTGTCAATTACAGCAAAATTTACATTCATTTTTGTAAGGAACATTCTTTGAAATATATCTACTGGCTGATTTTCAACCGTAAATACACTTTCTATGGTCTGGAAACCCGATTTTTCAAGCTTGTATTCATAGGTTCCCGGCTCCAAATTAATGACCGCCTGTCCCTTATCGTCCGTTTCAGACGTGTACACGCTTGTCGTCACCTTGACACCCTGCAAAGGCGCTTCTCCTTCATATACAGTAAACGTAACCGGATAGGGTGTTGCAATGAAATCATTTATGTTTATATAAATAGGGTTGTTCAGAACGACAAACTCCCCTGTCTTTTGCGTCCAGTTCGTTTTTGATAATATGTACGAGTATTCCCCATTTTCCAAAAGAATGTTGGCCGTACCGTTACTGTCCGTAATGATTACCTTGTTTCCTATTGTTATGTATGCACCCGGTACGGCTACATTCTTGGTATTGGTTACAGTAAACGAACACAAGTATTTCTGTGACGCTATAACCGATTGAGAGCCTTTATATATATCGCTTTCTCCTGCCGGATAGAAAATATTAGACAAGCTACTACCCGAATCATACAGAATGTTTCCTTCCAGGTCTCGCATTCTGAATCCCTTGATACGAGGCAACATATTCAAAGGCACTTCTTCGTCAAAATAGGGGAAGAAGTATTCGTCCGGTACATACTTCACGCCTTCTGCGGTCTTCACCACTTCCAGCAAATCATCCCATTCTACCTTTTTGCCTGCTTCCCAGAAACGGAAATCCAGATATTTCGTCATTGCAATCTGGATATTTTTTCTTACATCCGCAATCACTGCATTAGGCGACAATTCCACACGGAAATCTACCCCTTCTTCACCGCCTACATACATCCATTTTGCATTCTCAATCACAATTCCAAGCGTATTCCCCTGCAAGTCAAGTTCAGTCAATCCGAAATAGGGTGTAGCTTTTGTAAGCAATTCTTCCAATTCATCGTCCGTAAAGAAAGACCCGTTTTGGGTTACAAGGTAGATGTGCGTCTTTCCGTCCTCACCCAGCCCGACATTCATAACCTTTAAAATGCGTGAATCCAAATCCTGGAATATCTGTGTCCAGCCTTCCATTGTATCGGTGGAAAGCTTGTTGTTGTAATTTATTATTCTGTTTCTGAATGTCTCGTCGTCCTCATAATCACGTCCACCAATAGCCGCATATTCATTCGTGCACTCTATATGTGTCAACGGTCTTGGTGATACTTCGGTAATACTGTTCGCCTCCACATTGGTAGCAGACCCGGTGATAACGCTTCTTACACTGATATATCCATATCCCGACTTATCAACCGTAAAAGGCTGGTCTACAGTAAATTGCACTCCATTCTTTGAAATAAACTTTGTCCCTACCTCATAATGCGTGCCAGGCTCGGCAAAAACACGTACATAAGTAGAGGAACCAAGCGCTTCTTTTCTCGGACTTACACCGAACAACGCGGCCGATTTGTCCAGATATTCGCCTGTTGCCGACTTGGGGAAAATCTGCGCCTCCACTATGGCAATATCCTTTATCGCTTTTTGCGCCACCTTTGCAGTACCATAAGCGACACCATTAAGTACAGAACCGTCCGCAATGTTTGAAACGCGGTCGGTCTTGTTTAAGAACATTTCAATCCACAAATTCTTCAAATTTGCAATCGTATTCGCTGTTTTAGTAATCATTGTAAATATATTTAAATAGGAACATTAATAACAAAATCTTCTCTCGTCACGGTTGTAGCCTTCACCTTCATAAACACCGCGTCTTCTTTTTTTACCAAATCAAGAAGCTCTGCACTCGCCCATCGGTTATCTCTTTGAAACATGTTCATAAGGGCCTTGAATATCACCGGGTATTGTATTGCATTTGTTGTCTGACCTACAAAATCAGATGGAAGTCCGTAGTCCTTGAATTCCGGAATACAGCCTTTCAAAGCCTCCAATATGATTTTTAATGCCTGCTCCATAGATGTACCGAATTTCTTCACCTTCAAATCATCATTCTTAAACTCAAACTCCGTATCTATGTCTTTACCCAACACGTTCTCGCCTACCAGTGTATCTACCACATTATCCACATAGTTTACACCGATATTGCGAAGATTTACAGCAAAAGTATTACTTCCTTGACCTGCCTTATAATCCTCTTCTATAATGTATTGTGGTGTGGTTATAGAGGTCCAGTCGTCTTCCGGGTCCGTCATTGCGATTTCTTCCGCTACATTTTCAAACGTCTCGCCTGTCCTTAACTGCTTGTCAAGCTGTAGAGTGTTCTGTCTTCCAAGCGTTGCACTTCTTAACCATCTGTCAGAATTTTTTATTGTCAATATCTTTGTTTCCACTTCCGAAAAATTGTCTAATATTTCCCACATAGAAATATCGTCCAACTTGTTTTCATGGAGTTGAAACATAGGCTCTACGATATTGATTTGTGCAATCATCTTGTCAAGTTCGTAGAATGACTGTGCGTTTATCTCGCCTCCCTGGTAATAGTCCACTATATAGGGGTAATGATTATTACAAAAATCAACATAATCCTGGAAGAACTTCTTTATGTCGTACCCTGTAATATTCTTGAATTTGGCGTATGCCGTTTCCATTACTGCATCCATCCTTTATCCTCCTTTTATAACAACGTTGCTAAAGAAGCCGCCAAATCGTTCACACCTTTCTGTATTGCTGCGGCCGTACAAATTTTAGTGAGTGCTGTTTTTGCTTTCTGTTCTCCTGCTACAGCTTCCAAAGGCGCTATCGCTGTCATTGTAAGCGAATATTCCCAAATCATATTGCGCTGCAAACTCTGATTCAACACCAACCCTGTAGGAGGCACAACTACCAAATAACTCTCACCCAAAGCCATATTATAAAAGTAAAGACGGAATGGCAAGCCGTCCTTATCCACACCGTTACTTTTTGATATGATAGCTTGCAATATCTTCGTGCATCCATATCCATTTTTTACAGATGGGTCAAATGAAGCTGATTTTAAAGAATTCGTACTTTTCCCCGAAACATCGCTTAAACTCCATTTCCCGGCTGACAGACTATAGGCCGCTCCTGCCAAACTTGACGCACCACCGCCAAGCGACAACAACAACTTGAAAGTACGTCCGAAATCTCCTCTTATCGTTATATCCTGCGGTACAAAAGTAGGAGAAGACAACACCGTAACGCCCCCTGCCGTATTCCTTATGTTTTCCCTTTTTGCTTCCGTCTTGCTTATCGCATTCGGGGTAATAGGGAATGTGAAAAAATCTATCGTATTGTTCTTTGAATCTGCCAGTTCAAGCGTACAAAGATACACCTCAAAATCATTAGGAAATTGAGATGCAAGTATAGCTCTTCCGGCTGTCTCTATCAAAGACCCTGCTTTCTGTATTGCTGATTGTGCGACGTTTGCCATAATCTTTTCTTATCGTTTTCAAAAATACAAAATTATTATCAATCCGAAAAAGTTACCGTGCTTTTTATTCCATCAAACTGCAATGGGTTAACTGCCGCTACCGCACCGACCCCGGCACCGAATCCGGCTTTACCCCCGTCCATCGCTACTGAACTTGCAAGCGCTGTTTGCCATGCGTTCTTTAGCGTCATTATCTGGTTCTCCACATTATTCAATAGCTGTATCAAAGTGTTCGCCAGTGTTAGAGGTTCCTTCGCATTGTTTATATTGACTTTCTGTCCGGTCATAAGCTTTATTAGGTTCTGCGTTAACTGAATCATTTCCGCATCATTGTCATATCCCAGCACTACACCGCTTTCATCCATTGTTATATGGCTTTTCCCGTCGTGGAAATTAACGTCTACAGTGTTGGGGTCGGCCTTTATTACGGTTGTCTTGTCCTGGGTCTTCCACGTAAAATTAGCCTCTTCCATGTTCATAGCGAAACGCCTTATCTCCTTATCCTTTTCTTTCACGTCCTCGACCACATTAACGACTTCCGCAATGACTTCGTTATATCCGGTTACCTTCACCTTCTTGGAAGCCACTATCTCGGCTTCCCCCGAACTCTGCAATCTTATCTTATGTTTTTCGTTACCTCCTAATGTAACGTTAAAATTTACGGGCTTCTCTATAGAGGTAAGGTTCATGTTCCATTCCTGGTTGCGTGGGTCTATCGTCATAGACATAGTTACTCCTTCCACCTGTTTTTTCATCCGTATAACATCCTCGCTCCATGCCGGAACCTCATCATTCCCTATAAAGGTGCCTATAACTGTAGGCTGATTAAGAAAATCGCTGCTCGCTATCATTACCTGGCATCCCTTCTCACCCGGTTTTTCGGGAAACCATATGTTATTGATAGCCTCGTTGGTAATACGTGCATCATTACGGAATATACCGCCTTCCATCATCACGGCAACTATATTCGTCCTAAATACCGTATCTATATACGCTTCCCTGCCTACATCCGTGGGTATCATTATATACCCCTTCATTATAGGCGGCAAATTGTTACTGCTTATTCTTGGTGCTCCTCCTGCCATTATTCAAGTCCTCCGAAATATTTCCTGTTCAAAAAATAATCAAACTGCTGCTTGTCAACCGTCGGGTTGTCATAGGATGTTATCTGTCCGCTTTCCGCTTCCTTCGCCTTCTGTCTCAAACCGCTTAAATCCACCAACTTAAAATAATCGGGTGTAAATCCGGACGCTGATTTTTCAGAAACCGAATTGTCGTTTCTTTTTACCGCTTCCATCAGATTTCCTTTAAGTATAGGTACATAGAATCCTCTTTCCACCTGTAAAACGGTACGTCTGTCCACCCCATCACGGTTAAATGATATAGTGTTGGTTACGTTCGTCACATAGAAAAACTCGTTCGTACTTTGGTTCAGCACGAAAGTTCCCACCTTTATGCGTCTGTCCCCGTTTATCTCTATCGTTCCGCACCGGGTAAAAGGTACATACATGTTGCTTTCGACAAGATAAATCAAGTCATTCAGCATTGTTGCCTGGTAAGTAGAAAATATCTTCTGGTTTTCCGCTCCGTTCTGTATCATGCGAATACAGTACATGTCCACGAAATCCATTTTCCTGTTACCCCATCGTTCCACATATTCTTCCAGGTACACAATAGGAACAAAAGCCAATCCTGGTTTGTCACGCCCACCTACCTGTGCATTCTGTGCGTGCAACTGGAACCAAGTGTAAACCCGTGGGTCATAGCTCAAATTATACGATATTACATTATCCGGTGTTATCGTAATATAGTTTTCCGACTTGAAAGCGTCTTTTATTGCCTTCTCCGTAAACGGTGGCTGTCTTACAATGACATCAATCGTGTTTATATAGGTGTCAAAGAAAAATTCTGTCAACGGATATTGGCAAATGCGTTCCATGTACTGCATCAGCGTTCCGTTCGGGTTCCCCAGCCCCGTATCTGTCACAATCCTTTCCATTATATCCCCAGACACTTGCAGCTTAACAATCTGCCATATTCCCCTCACCTTCAAGTCCTGCTGTCCCGGAATACTGTATGCCGTTATCCGCTTGTCACCCCATGAAGAAAAAACTTCATCACTACACAATCCGATAGAAGACATTATATTAATAATAAACCAAATACATTCATTTATCGTTTTGTACCCCAAATTCCATACAAATTGATACTCACCACCGAACACATTACGTCCATTCCATACACCACCTGTTTTTCTTAATAACCAGTTCTGTACAGTATCATTGACATTTTCCAAAGGTATGAAATAACTTCCGTCCTCCACAAACATTTTTGCAATATCGCGTCCGCTTATGACGGTACTCTTTGAATTGTCTTCCGAAGAATAGGTTTCCATTACACTGTCCACAAAACCTATCATATCCCAAACATTATAGTCCGGACCGTTATTGGCAAGCTTGTTCAACGGTACAAACAAATCATTGGCATTTTCACTGTCCGAACTTCCTTCCAGTCTCAACCGCTCAAACCGGATAAACACTATATCGTTTATCTGTACTACCTTTTCAAGATAGGATTTATAGTCGTATCCTTTCGGTGTTACAACCGGGAATATATCATAATACCCTGCACCATACACATTCGACATATTGGCTTCCTTGAAAGGAGTTATGTTGATTGAAAACGTGCCGTTCTTGAACCCCTTGTCGGTAGAACATGTATTAACGAACTGACTTACATCCACAACCTTGTTTATAGCCTTGCAGTATATCCACACCTTAATGTTTATAGGCTGTACTTTTGTCCTTACTGACATTTCTTCTTCCAGTGCAACCACATTGTCCGCTACATATCCTTCCTTATCCTGTAGAAGCTTTGTCAAATTTTCAGACCAATAAGCCGAAAAATCGCGTTGCTTCATGAACATGTCGCTCTTTGACGCTTTTTGTATAAGCAAAGGAGAATCCTTTATAGGGAAAGAAAGTGGAGTGTTCGGCTTGATATATGGCAAATTCTTGTTTGAATACTCGTTCTTGTACTTCTCTTTCTCCCAATCGTCGTATGTAGCCCAGATAGCATCCAGGTTTGAAATTTTGGAAATCTCGTTTACCACGTCCATAAATTCCGGAACCGACAGTTTCTTTGCTTCCGGTGTATCTGGTCCCAGCCCTTTTTGCCAATCGTCTATAAACGTTTGGGGTTCTACGTTGTACTTATAACTCTGTATGTTAAATATATTTACTCTCATCGTTCTTGCTGTATCACTTTATTTGCTTCTGAAACCGCCATATTACCAACTCTTTCCCTTGCCCAATCATCCAAAACGCGCTTAAACCATTGTGACAACATTCTGCCAGCTTCAACCCCCGAACTAACATTTTCCGCATTTACAAGACCTGCTCCACCCGATACCATAGACCGCGTAACCGGACCGGATTCTACGGGTTTCTCTTTTTCTTTTGTATTATTGTCAATATTAGTCAACAATCTAACAATCTCTTTCAATTGTTTTGCACCTTCCGACATCTGGCGATTCATATCACCTGCCAAAATGGTTTCCCCGGCACCTACAGTCCTCCGTGCTGCGCCCCTGTCATAAGCTTCTGCGGGCGTTTCCTTAATCCTTTGACTTGCCTGTTTATACAAGTCAAACAGATTGCTTACAAGCTTAGACGGGTCACTATCCTTTTGTATCGTCGAATTAATGTCATTCCAGGACAAATTAGGAAATATTTCTGACATTGCCAAACGTAACTGCTCGGAACCTCCCCCAGTACGTTCTACAACCCTATTCAAGAAGTTTTCCATAACTTCGGGGTCTGCCGCTCCTGCACGTATCTTTTCCAGTTCTTCCTGGATTTCCGAATAGGAAGTCTTGTCTGGCATTACTTCCTGGATAGACCGCACAAGCATTGCATTTGTCACCTCATCTTTTGACATCCCCTGTCCGGTAAATGCCTGTTGTACCCTTTCAAGCTGTCTTCCTTGTAATCCGGTTGCCTGGCGTATTCCACTGAACATCGCTGCAAGCTCCTTTGCGTCAAACTCACCACGTTTGGAAAGAATCTGGTCCGACTGTGTAATGAAAGTATCTAAACTTTCCTCCATTGTAGAAGCTATCTCCTCAAAAGGAATGCCTAAATTTTTCATTGCCTGCTCGAACTCCCTAATAATGGCAGAAGCTCCCGTACCGGAATCCTGGTCTCCAAATCTCATTGCACCCTGCAAGCGGTTGACTGCATTAGGAGATAAACCAAACAATCTTTCTGCCGCCATTACAGACTGCGTTTCCCTTACTGCATACGGGTCATATTCATTACCTCCTACAAAGCGTCCTCCTCCTGCACGTATCAATTCGGCACGTCTTCCAAGGTATGAAGCGTAATCCATACCAAGTGATTCTGCTGCATAACTTCCTTCCCTTCCAGCTTGTCTGAAAGCTTCCCCGGCTGATACACCCATAACCTGTGCATACGGGATAACACGTCTTTCGCCTTCCGCATATTTCCCGAAAGTTGCCATCATCTTTTCTGCTGCAAGCTGTGCTGGCAATTCTATACTTTTTGCAATCACATCTCCAACTAAAGGAATCCATCTATAAGCGTCTGCCTGGTTAGCGGCTTGCAATCGTGTATAATTTGCAGCAGTCTCCACGGTTCCTTGATATTGCGACCTTGCCTCGAATTCCTGGTTTCTGAAATATCTCTCAGACAATACGTTTTTGGCGGTATTGAATGCCGCTAAACCTCCCAGGCCGCCCAATATTCCTTTTAATCCTCCTCCGAATATATTTAGTCCTCCTCCGAATATATTTAGTCCTCCTCCTATTCCGCCTGTACTTCCGGTAGGTGGTACAATACCGCCAGGTGTCCCCGTTCCACCTCCGAAACCAGAACCGGAAACGGCTTTCTGTATTTCTTCTAATATGTTTTCTGCACTGTCCTCTATAACAGATACAGAATTTGCAATAGTTTCCAGGTAACGGGTAATACTGGTTTTTTGATTTTCCTCACCCGACCCTTTTTCAAGTCCTCTCAAAGCGGAAATGACATCACGTCCTATATTATCCGTTACCACTCCCAGTCTTGTAATTGCACGTATTATCCCCTCGTCGGAAAACTTGATTTCCGTCTGTCCGTTATCCGTTATTTCCGGTCTTCTCTGTATTCTATCGTCTTCCCTTAACAGAGGTCTGTTTGACTGTTCGGAAACAGCATTCAGATTACCCTTTTCCTTTATAGCGGTTGTATTCTCCGTTATTGTCTGGGTATTCTTTTCAATATTCACGACATTTTCGGTTATATTCTCCGTATGCCGTGAATTGTCCGTTCTGTTTTCGCTGTTATCCTGGAAATTCTTGGAATTATCAACGTTCGTAACGGATTCGTCTATATTCTCGACGTGTCTGTTTATCTCCCTTAATATTTCCTTCTGCGTTTCCTTTGTTGTCGGTTCTTCCTCCGTACCTCTTTCTATAGGGGGGACTCTTTCCCTTTGCGGTTTCCGTGTCAAGTCCCATGTCATAGAACCCGTTTCCTCGTCTATGATGGGTTCAACGTCCGGTATAGGTTCCTGGACTTTCCTTCTCCTTCTTCTTGGTGCTGGTTTTTCTTCCGGTTCTTCTGTAGGCAAAGACTCTTCTACATCCGTTTCCGGTCTTGGTTCTTTCCGTCTTGGTTCCGGCTGTACGGGTTCCTCTTTTCTTCTCGGTGATACGTCCCATGTAATAGACCCGGTTTCGGGGTCTATAATAGGCTGTTCCGGTCTTGGAAGTTCTTCTGTAGGCGGTTGTCTCCTTATCGGTCTTTCCGGCATAGGAGACGGTTTTTGCATTGTGGTTGCATCAATGGCAGCAGACTGTCTTTTAAGGTCAAGCAACAGCCTTTCCAGCTCGTTACGGTCCTCCATCAATGCAAGTTGTTCCCGTAGCTGTGAAATGCTTTTCTCGGCTTCCTGTGCGCTCTGCATGGAAGTCTGGTTTATCTCGCGGTACAAAGAAACCGCTTCTTCTCTCAACTGTCTTAGCGGTGTGGTGTCGGCCGCTATCCTAATCCTCTTATCCTCTGCCATTATTCCTTATCCTTTTGGCTTTCCTCGTATTCGGCCATCCGCGCCATTTCCTCGCGGAAGGCTTCAATCTGACTTTGCGTTATTTCCTTGGTATCGGTTTCCTGGTCTACCATTTCGTCATAGGAATCTTTCAGCCATTCACCGATATTCGGAACATATTCAACTTTCTTTTCCTCGTCCTCCAAAGCCTGCTTGAACATCCGGTCTTCCTCGAACTCGAAAAGTTGTTGAAAAAAAGAGCATTTCTTGTGTTCCTCGGACATGAAAGCAATGTTATGTTTCTTCCTGTACCATCTGTCAAGCGGAAATTTATTGTTCCATCTGACTACAAACGTTCTGAAATCTTCCTTTTTATCTCGCTCCATCATACAAAATCAATCAAAAATAGGGGCATAACCCGTAACAGACTACACCCCTATACTCTTTGAATAACTAAACTTTCAAACTATAGTGATTCTCGCTCGAATACTCTTATCGGTTGGGGTTCATCATTTTTTCGACTTCCTTAATAAAAGGCAAAACCTCCTTATTGTAAATATCCCTTACCTCCACATAGTCCTTGATACCAAGCTGTTTAAAAGAAGTTACCTTCATATCTGCCAGCAAATCCGGCAACATTACTGTAAGCGTCGCTTCAATGTCTATCATATCCAAAGCGTCAGCCGCAGCCTGCGTTCTGTTTCCCAACAAGGTATTGTAATATCCACGACCTAAAAACTGCTTCTGAGTTTCAATCTCGTAATACTGTCCTACTGTAGGGAAGGACATCTTATATTCGTGTCCCTTAATTTTAATGATTTTATCTTCCATTTTTACAAAATATTATTCGCAAATATACGTTATTAATCTCTTTTATCAAAACTTAATCCTAAAATATTGAGATAGCGTAATTAACGCTTGTCTTTCTGCATGTTCTTCTTCTGTCAAATCCACCTTATCAAGTTCAATCAATCGGTTTGTTATCTCGTGGAACAGCTTGTTGTCGGTATACTTCAATGCTATTTTCTTAATAGTTGTAGAATTGTTAAATTCTTCAAATATCTTACATTCCTTCTTATCTTTAGGGTCTGTCACTTCAATTTCCTCAATAGATAGAAAACATCTATATCCTAAAGCCGTCTTTACTAAATCCTTTTTCATAACATTACCCTCCTTCTTTATTTAAAAACATGGTCTATAAAAATCGTATTTCTTACCCATTCACCTTTATGTTTCACGAACATATATCCTCTAATTATTGCTGTTTCATTCATTTGGCTTGCAAAATCATATGCTGCTTGCTGGTCTTTACCAAATTCCTTGTTGATTGAACCGGAATTATTGTTGACATTGTATCTCAAACATGCCGGGGCTTTCTTTCTATCAGTAATCATAACTTTGTCCTCCCTTCGTTACCAAATCAAATTTCTTGCAATAGCGCAATTAGCATACTTCTTAACCAATTCCTTTTCCATCTTTTTAAACTTTGCGTTATGCGTTGCATTGCCTTCATTAGCGATACATATCTGGTGTGCTACTTCGTGGCACAAAGCGTAGGCGGAACCGACATTAATTCTATTCAAGTCAATAGAGATTGATTTCGGTTTGTTAGCCACATATGAACAGCAAGCTCCACCCTTTCCAACTTTACAGAACTTCAAGGCAATTGCCTTAATACCTTCACTAACACAAATGAACTTGTATAACTCTTTGAGAACCTTAACATCGTTTTCCATTTTCTTATCTTTTTATTTGTTTGACTTCGTTTATCTCTTTCTCACATTACAAAGATAAGATTATGTTATGAGATACGCAAGTGCTTATGTGTAAATTGTTAGTTATTTAACATCATTTAATAAATCCTCTTCCAATAATAACCTCTCGCTGTAAAAACTGGGAAATTATCACAAGCCCTTTTTATAGCGGTTCCGTTCACAAGATTTACGCTTCTTGCTGCATTACTAAAAGAATCATAAGTATTTATAAGATTCATATCTTTATCATATTGTTCTATTCTCATATTGCCTTTTCTTGGATATTTTACTTCATACGACCTTTTAGAAGAAGCAATTTCGATATTTTCTCTTTCTTCATTTGTTTCTTTATATTTCCATTTAAACCCTTTACAAGTACGATTCGGATTGTTACAAGCTGTTCTAATTCCCGAAGCTCCATAACATAACCCGTAAAATTTACCAGCTTCACATACACTTTCCCATTCTCTTATAAAATTACCGTTCAAATCATATTGCAAAATAGGTCTTTCTCTTTT
>ERZ1504709.184-NODE-184-length-26161-cov-3.052172_pt1 | contig 26161 bp, 15 predicted proteins | sample MGYA00572390_ERZ1504709 | MGnify/ENA primary metagenome ERZ1504709 (study PRJEB39906, sample SAMEA3182114) | gut metagenome | biome: human; feature: gut; material: Stool; isolation source: human stools | place: Canada | collected 2013-06-10 ... | reverse complement strand
CTTCGAAAGCCGTTCCCAGAGCCGTGACGTCGATGCCATTGCTGCTCACGACGAACGGTCGGGAGGGATCTTCCGCCACCTCGAAGAACCCCTGGCCGTTGAGCTCCACCCGTCGTTCCCTGCCCGAAAAATCCGCGGCGTACCGGCACGAGGAGTTGGCTCCGAGCCAGAGGGTCGAACCGTCGGGCAGCGCTACCTGTTCGGTGCTTTGGTTCCCGCTGTACAGGGTGTGGATGATTTCCGGAGCGGGACGCCACAGCAGGTTGACGAGGGTGAGTCCTGCACCTATGGCCAGCATGATTGAAGCGGCGGCGCCGTAGCTCCGGCTAAGCCATGCGGTGCGTACCCCTCCCCTCCGCCGGATTTTTTCATGCGGCATCGTGCGGGCGACGATGCGTTCCCAGATACGGCTTTCGCGCAGGAGGTCGTCTTCGGCCGGTTTTGCGCAACGATCCCATTCGCGCTGCATGTATTGCGTGACGTCGTGCCGCTGCCAGAGTTCCGGCATCTCTTTCTGCGGGAGTTTGCCGGCGAGCAGTTTGCGGACGAGCGTTTTTATATCTGTCATTTCGTGTTTTTTGCGGTATCCGTAATAAATACCCGGCACGGCACCAGATACCCTTAGTGCGTGCGGTAATTTTTTGTGATTTTCGGAAAAAAACGCTCCGATTCCGGTCGGAATGTCGTTTAGCAGACCGGTCCGTCGTTGAAAAGCGCGAGCCAGAGCAGCAGCGCGAGGTTGTCGCGCAGGAAACGCAGCGCTTCGTGCATGTGCGCTTCGACGGTTTTTTGCGAAAGGTTCAGTTCTTCTGCGATCTCCCGGTAGCTCTTGTGCTCGCGGCGGCTCATGTTGAAGACTTGCCGCTGACGGGCGGGCATCAGGTCGATCAGTCGGTCGATGTATTCCGCAAGGTCGCGGGCGCTCACTTCGGATTCGATGTCGTCGGATGATTCGAGGGCTGCGAGGACGGATACCTTGAAACTCAACGGGTTGATCTGTTTATGAAAGCGGTTGAAGATCAGATTGCGCGTGATGATGAAAAGCAGTCCCGAAAAATTGCCGTCGGGGTGGATGCGTTCGTGAATCTGCCACAAACGGATGAACACCTCCTGTACGACGTCCTCCGCATCCTCGTCGTTTTTCAGGTAGAGGCGGCTGAAACGGAAAACCTGATTCCAGTGGGTGCGATAGAGACTGGCGAATGCTTTGGCATCGCCTTGCCGGAAGCGGTCGAGCATCTGTTCTGTCGGATTCTGAAAGGGTCGCTTTTCCATCGGATGACATGCGGGAGATACGGCGCTTTTCCGGACGGTTAGGGCCGGATCGGTCGATGTTCCCTTGAATGAAATAAGTATTTTAGGCAAAAATATCAAATTATTTGTAATTTACAGGCGATGACGAGTTTTTTTAATGAGCTTGTGATTTGTCATTCGCCGCGTGCTTTTTTCAGCCCGAAAGGTCGATGAGCTTCGCCCGAGCGCCGAAAGATGTGCATTGTGGAATTTTCGACGCTTTTCCGATATTGACGTGTATCCGGAGAAGAAAGATGAGGTCGCTTCTGTGCGGAGGAGTCTTGCCTTGGGATTTTGATCGGAAGTCTTGGTGCGTACGGATGTATACGGCTTATATGAAAGGTTTGGCGGACTACGCCAAAAGAGGCGTATGGAGATGTCCCGATTAAAAAGTCGGTATGCTCATTTTCGAAATAGCGCGCCGGCAGAATCGTATCGTTTTTATCCGAGCCGTATTTCGGAGATGCCTGCGGTTTTTCCGGTTAGACGGCGATGCGGATGTGCCCCCCCCCTCTCCTGAACTCGCGCAGCCCAGCGACCATACCGCCGTACCCGGCTCGCTGACGTTCTCGCTCGGAAAGCTCGCACCTCAGAACGCGGCCGCCCAACGGCCCGGTTCTAACCAACCAAGTTTCATTCGCGAGCTTGAATAGATGTCATGCGTAATCGCATCGATTAGCTCCGAAGATATGGGTCACCTTATGAAAAACATTATACCATCCGATATTTGGATAGTCATCTTTCCTATGACTTTGATAAGTTTTCGCGGTATTGATGAATTTTGTCTGCTTGCTGATATACTATTGTGTTGTTATTGATTATCAATAGCTTACGACTTAAAAGATGGAATTTTCAAAAATTTACTCGTTTTTTTGTAAAAAAATCAAAAAAAATAACTTTTTCATCGCCTCTCTAAACAGTGGGGAAAAGGTAAACTCCGTCTTCTGGAACCCCGACTTTTGTTGGATCTTCAATCAAAGGGTGAGGGTAAGATCGGCCAGCAGAACAGCTGTCTCCGGCTCCTCTTTCGGGGCATCCTTGGGTTTCCAGGCCACGATGAAGCTAACGGTCGCGGATTTGACCCGGTAGCCTTTTGTAAACCAATCGGTAAGTGTTTTCTGCATTCGGGTCGAGAGTTTGGCTACGGGGAGGCCTGTTTTCTCGGTATAGAACGTGAAGTCGTGGTATTGCAGCGAATCACCGCTCTGCAGTGCTAGTACTTCGCGTTTGATCCCCTTGAAGAACTCCAGATAGACGTCCCGGTGGGAGAGTTGCAGGACGATCTCTTCGGGTAGGGTATAGCTCCGATCGTCGTGATCGTGACGGTCTGCCGTCAGACGGTCAAAACAGTGTCCGTTGGTATGGATGAACAGCCGGTTCTTGGCACGGGTGATCCCCACGTAGTAGCGGCGCATCAGCTCCGCATTCTTGGTGTAGTTGTCAGTCAGAAGCATGTAGACATCGTCGAACTCGCGCCCTTTGGCCTTGTGGATGGTCGATACCACCACCTCGGAGCCCGAAACATCGCAGAAATCCTCCATTGATGATTCGAAGACGAACTCCTTGAAATCGCTGATGTATTTCGTCTGGTTGAGATGCTCGAACTGTTCGAAGCAGCGCTTCACAAGTTCCAGATTCTGACTTCGCCCGTAGGTATTGCTCGTGGCACGCCTCGCCTCCTCCCAGAGTTCGCCCGAAATCACGGGCGTCGTCACTCGCTTGTCTAGGTATCGGAGGAAATAACGTATCTCGGAGAGGTTCCAGAAGCGGAAGCCGTCCATCGACTGGATCAGTTTGCACGGAACGCCCTCCTTGCGCAGAAGTCCGGTCAGGATGACCGCCTCCTCATTCGTCTGGGTAAGGATACACGAGGTGCCCGCATGGCGATGGCAGCGCAACTCGTCGACCAGCGGCTGATACATGATCTCCGACGTGTGGTGAGTGACGCTGACCCACCCCTCTTCGCTGCGCATCGATTTAATCGGCGTGTGCTTCATGCGCTTGGAAATCGATCGTACAAATTCGTTGGCAAAGGTGACAGGATGGCGGGCACTGCGGAAATTGTCGGTCATCTCGATGAAGCGCGCCTTGGGGCGCTGAGCCAACTGGAACATGTAGTCTGAGTCGGATCCCCGGAATTCGTAGATGTTCTGGTCGTCGTCACCCACGGCGATGACGCGCATCTCCTCGTTGTGGGTCATCAGCGCCGTTACGAGGGCATACTCGTCGTCGGCCATGTCCTGTGCTTCGTCGATGACGAGCACCGTCTTGCCGATCTTGTTGGGTTCGACCTCCCCCTGTTCGATCATTCGGGCAGCCCGGGAGACAATGTCCTGGGCATCTTCAAGGTTGCCGATACGCCCCAGCAGGTCGAAACAATAGGAGTGGAAGGTCTTGATCTCGACAAAATGGGCTGCATTGCCGATCAGCACCATTAGTCGTTGTTTGAATTCTGTGGCCGCCGCGCGCGAGAAAGTGAGCATCAGCAGCTGTTCATGCTTGACATCTTCGAGCAGAAGCAGCGATGTCAGTTTGTGGACCAGTACTCGGGTTTTACCGCTGCCGGGTCCGGCCGCAACCACGATGCAGTGGGACTCTTTGTCGGAGATGATCTCCATCTGTCGCGGGGAGAGCGACCCGAAGAGCTGCTCGTATTTCTTGGGCGTCAGGTTGCGCTGGATCTCGTTGATGCGTTCGCCGCGGAAGTATTTTGCGATGAAACGCCGGTAGTCCATCTGGAAATAGTCCTGCACGAACTGCAGCGCCGCATTGTAGTCCTTGACCATCAGATTGGCATACTCGCCCACGATGTGGACCTGCTGGATCTTCTGTTTGTAGAAGGCGTTGAGTAACCGGTAGTCGTCGACCTTGTAGCGCGACTTGTTGTCCTTAATCCTGCGGATGTCCATCGCGTTGTAGAGGACCAGAAATCCCCCTTCGAGCTTCAGTGCCCCGATCTTCGAGAGATAGAGGAGTGCCTCCTCGACCTCGCCCAGCTGCAGGTCGTTCCGTTCGAAGAGCATCGTCCGGTTGTTGGCCTTGAATTGATTCAATAACTCGACGATCGAGAACTGCACGGCATTATCTGCGACGGTGTGTTTCTGCCCGGTGGCGTTGGGTTGCATGAGCGTACGCGTCAGCTCGGCGGCCTGACGGTAGAGCCATCCGATGGCGAAGCGGCAGATTTCGGCCCGTTTATCGAACCGGGCCTCCGTTGATTGCTGGTCGGTCTGTTGCCGAAGTTGCAGGTTGTGGTCTGCATCCTCCTGTTTGCGGAGGTATCCCGTGACCGTAAGGAAATAGAGCAGAGTCCGGATATCCTTCTCTTTTGAGGTGCCGATTCCCTCCTGGATGGCATCCTCGTTCAGCTGCTTGCAGGAGATGCAGAGCCCCTCCTCCGGGATGCGGTGGAGCAGGTAGCGTTCGAGCTGGATGAAGCGTTCGAGCAGCTGCTGCGACTTGCGTTCCGAATCCCCTGTTCCGAGCAGATAGGCCGACAGATCCTTGCTATCGGCCAGAATCCCCTCTTGGCGCATGCGCTCCACGGCGGAGATAACCTCGCGCTTGCTCATGCCCAGAATGTCGGCTAGGTAGTCGATTCGCGATTCGGCCTCCGAGTCCTGCGCCTTAGCGATATACTTTTTCGAGATGAGTGACTTGATGATGCGGACCGCCTGTTCGGTCTCCTTGCTGTCGAACAGCGGTGAGGCCGTCAGCCGTCGGCGGGCTTCGTCGAGATTCCGCACGGTGATGCCCGTGGCGTAGACGTGGGGAACGTTGTTACCCCGTTCGAGGTAGCCGGCCTGTTCAAGTGCTGCAAGTGCGGTTCGTACCCGGGTCTCGATGTCGGAGCCCGAACCGTCCCAACCGGCCTGACGCGCAATCTCCAGTGCCGACGAATTGACCCGCATGCGCTGGCGCGTGAGTTCCTTCACGGCCTTCCATACCTGCTGGATCTCACCGATGCTCAGCTTCGTCTGGTTCAGCAGGATGAAGTGCTTGTCCAGATCGTTGTCGCCGTAGAGGACGTAGCAGCGGGCATGCAGATGGGGGTTGCGGCCGGCGCGCCCCGCCTCCTGTACGTAGTTCTCCAGCGAATCGGAGATGTCGTAATGAATCACCAGCCCCACGTCGCTCTTGTCCACACCCATGCCGAAGGCCGACGTGGCGACGATGATGTGTACATGGTTGTTCATGAAGGCCTCCTGGTTGGTGATCTTCTCGTCAGAATCCATCTTGCCGTTGAAGGGAAGGGCCCGGAAGCCGTCGTGGGTGAGGCGTGACGCCAACTCCCGGGTTCGACGAGTTCGCGAAACATAGACGATGGTCGGACATTGTGAGTCGGCAATGAGTTCGCGCAGCCGCTGGTATTTCTCTTCGTCGTTGTCGACGTGCAGCACCGAGTAGCTCAGGTTTGTACGTGTGGCTTTCGAGGCGAAGAGTTCCAGATTCAGATCCAACGTCTGTTTGAAGTAGTCGCGGATGTCCTGGATCACCTTCTGTTTGGCCGTGGCCGTGAAGCAGGAGACCGGGATCGGGAGTTTGCTTCCCTTTTTCTGCTGGTATTTGCGAATGAAGTGGCCGATATAGAGGTAGTCGACCCGGAAATCCTGTCCCCACGACGAGAAGCAGTGGGCCTCGTCGATGACGAAGCGGACGACGTTGCGGGCAAGGAGAATGCGTTCGATCGTTGCCGAGCGGAGCATCTCGGGCGAGATGTAGAGTAGCGCAGCAGTTCCGTCCTGCACTTTCTCGATGGCCAGTGCCCGTGTGATAGGGTCCAGCATGCCGTTGATGGTGACGGCCTCGGTGATGCCCCGTTCGGCGAGGTTGTCCACCTGATCCTTCATCAGCGACTGCAAGGGCGAAATTACTACTGTCAGTCCGTGGACAGATAGTCCCGCCATGAGTGCCGGCAGTTGAAAGGTGAGCGACTTTCCACCGCCGGTAGGGAAGATTGCCAACAGTGAGCGTCCCTCGACGGCCGCCTGTGCCGCCCGCTCCTGGAGTGGTTCACCTTCGTAGGTACGGAAGGCATTATAACCGAACAGCGACTTGAGGCTACGGTGGACGTCGAGCTGGGAGTTGCAGTAGGTACAGCCTGCTAGGCAGGGGGTGTACCGCAGCTTCTTGATGATGAATTCCACGCTCGGATAGTTGTGCAGTACCCATCCCGGCGTGATGGAGCGATGATCGGTCGTGTCGATTAGCGCCAATGCGTAGGCCAGTTCGCAGGGGTAGTGTTCGATCAACGGTTCGAGTTCGACGTTCTGGCAGATGCGGCCTCGGTAGACGGTTGCGATTTGTTCGCGCAGGTCGCAATTTTTCAAGCCGGCTCCCATCAGATCGAGAAATCCGTCGAACTCCGGCTGATTCCTCAGCAGTGCGGTGAAGAGCCTCCGTTTCTGTTCGGGCCATGCATCCCAGCGGGCCATCTCGTCCAGAAGCAGATCACGGGCCTTTTCACAGTCGTTGACCGGGTTGTTCATTTGGTCGCTGAGCAACTTATCATCCTTTACGAGTCGGTGATAGGGACGTTCAGGAAAGAGCAGGGGCGAGAGGTAGAGCGTGTCGACCAGCCGCCAAGGAATTTGTCGATCCTCAAAGAGGTATTTGGCATCGTGGTGGATGATGTTGTGACCACAGAGATACTCCACACGCTCGAGGAAGGGTAGCAGCTCTTCTTTCGAGGCTTTATGGAAGATGGCCCCGTCGTAGCGGAGTGCCCCAATGTCGTGAATCCGGTGGTCGGTCAGTCCGATCTCAACGTCCACAATCGCATAACACAACGGTCCATACCGAAAGGGCATGAGGCTACGGATTGGATTCGATGCCTCATTGGAATCCGTTTTGGACAGGCTGTTCGATATGGGGTTCTCCTGCATGGAATTAGGAGTAATTTACAGTTTATTTTACAAATATAGAATTTTTTTTTTGTTTATACATTGTGTATTACACTATCCTGTTTGATTGTATTCTTAATTAAGTTTGTAGTCAGATCTTATCTAACTTTAACATTATGGATGCAACCTTTTCATCGGCTCCATCCAAACAGAGGGAAAAACATCCTTGTAGACCTCGATACATTCCGTTCAGGGCGGGTTTATTTCGCCAGAATATACTATAAAATTGGAGGTGAATCCGCATATGTTTTGCGAGTCATTTTGTGGGTAGATTGGGACGGAATGATTGACTTATCAATCCGGTAACTTATATTTTTTTTGCAGCCAAAAGAGAAAATGGCTGGAGCCATTTCATCATGGCGAAGCCATCTCTTTTCTTCCCTTATTTTGACTTTACTTTATTGAACGTATATGTGAATACGGAGATAAAGTAAAGTTCTTTTTCTTTTGGTGAGAAAAATAGGTCTTAAACATTGACGTTAAAATAAAAATATTCGCTATCTTTACAATGAATATTATCTTATTTGTTTACTTGATATAAATGAATCTATGAATAATATATTGGCATTTGATGTCGTAAGTCCAAGCGAAGTAGCTTTGCAGATTGCAGCAAGAGTTAAAACTCGTAGACTGGAATTGAACCTAACTCAGGAAGGTATGGCTGCAAGAGCCGGTCTTAAGTTCGCTACTTACCGCCGTTTCGAACAGACAGGAGAAATCTCTTTGAAGGGGTTGCTGCAGATTGGATTTGCTTTGAATGTGTTATCTGAGTTTGATGTTCTCTTTGCACAAAAGCAATATCAATCGTTGGATGATGTATTGAATGAACAGAGTGTTACCCGCAAACGAGGAAAGAAAAATGAATAGTATCAAGCAGATAGAAGTAATATATAACAATCGGCTGGTCGGTCGTCTTGCTCTGACGAGAGAGGGGTTGTGTGCCTTCGAATATTCGGCAGAGTGGCTTAGCTCTGGTTTCTCTATTTCTCCATTTGAGTTGCCTTTGCGAAGCGGTGTCTTTATTGCTAAACCCCGTCCGTTTGAGGGGGGATTCGGTGTTTTCGATGATTGCCTGCCCGATGGATGGGGACTTCTTATTCTGGACCGATACCTGCAACAAAAGGGAATCAATCCTTGCACACTCACTCTACTGGATCGTCTTGCCTTGGTGGGATCGACAGGACGCGGAGCATTGGAGTTTCGTCCTGATAATAGCGTAGTGACGCGGCAGGATTTTGCTGATTTCGAGAAGCTGGCTTTGGAGGCCGAGAAGATACTGGCCAGCGACGATTATATGGGCGAATGGATCGAGGAGTTTCAGGATCGAGGTGGTTCTCCGGGTGGCGCGAGGCCTAAAATCTTCGTTCGTTATAACGACAAAGAATGGCTGGTAAAGTTTCGAGCCAAGAGGGATTCGCAGAGTATCGGTGTGGATGAATACCGCTATTCGCTGCTAGCCAAAGAGTGCGGAATCGAAATGCCGGAGACTCGACTTTTTGAAGGCAAGTACTTTGGTGTGGAGCGTTTCGACCGAACACTGGGTGGCAAACTGCATGTCGTTAGCGTGGCCGGTCTTATTGGTGCCGATTATCGGTTACCCAGTATCGACTACAAGCATATTTTTCAGGTGTGCGCCATGCTGACGCATAGTGTAGCCGAGTTGTGGAAAGTTTATCGACTGATGATATTCAATTTTCTCATTGATAACAAGGACGACCACGCTAAGAACTTTGCCTTTATTCATCGGGATGGCGATTGGTATTTTGCTCCGGCCTATGACCTGTTACCCAGCGATGGCATTAATGGTTTTCGCACGACTTCAATCAATGACAGTATCGAACCGACGAAAGAAGATCTTTTGGCTGTAGTGGTAAAGGCTGGGTTGAATGAGAAGGAGGCGGATGCGATGTTTGATGGGGTGCAAGAAAGAATTAATGATTAGAGGTGACTACAAGATCTGAGCTATTAAACGAATCGTGAGTGTTATGGAATTACAGCCAAATAGGAATATCTCAGAATCCGTATTGCATGATCGGCGTTCGATAAATCTTCTGAAGAGTATCCTTCCTGATAATTGTGTAGACTGTTCTCAACTTCAAGAGGGAGGTACCTTACCAAATATTGATGGCTATCTTGAGATTCTTGATGAAAATGGAATAGCTCGAGAAAAAATAACAGTTCAAGTTAAGCACCTGACATATCCGGAGAAAAATGGGAAAGTGTTTTATGATATTCCCGAGTCGGTTTATGCATATGCGAAAATACATAAAGGAGAACTCGTCTTCTTTATAGCTTGTGATTATGCCTCTAGAAAATTCTATTGGCGGAACATTGATACGGCTGCCATCGAAGAGTTTAAAAATAAATCTGATCGTATCCGAACTAAGGCGAGATATTATTTTAAAGACAACGAAAAATGCGGTGAGAAGAATGTTGACGCGACCATCGATCATTGGCGTCAGTTGTATAAACAGAAGATGGAGTCCATCAAGGATGATAAGTATCTGGCAGACCAGTTTGCTTCGCGGCAAAAAATGTGCTTCAATGCCGTTTCTTCCGAGTTGCATGGGGTGAGAGACTCGCATATATCTCGACTCCAGGTTGATGAGATTGTGCAATGGATTAGCAAGGATCCTGTTCAGAACGAAGGGAATATCTGTCTTCTGGTGGGTGATGCAGGAGTCGGAAAATCCGCTGTGTTGAAAGATTTAATAGCCATACTGTCCGAGAAGGGTATCAAGTATTTGTGTGTTAAGTCCGACGCTATTGATGATAATGGCAACCCGGTCTCTTTAAGTGATATGCAGGATACATTGGCGTATTACAGCACGGAAGCAGATAAGGTGATTTTGATTGTTGACCAGATTGATGCGCTGTCTCAATCCCTCACGAATGATAGAACGCATCTGAATATGATGATGGCGGTACTATCTTCATTAAACGATTGGCCGAATGTCAGAGCCGTTGTCTCGTGCCGTAAATATGATCTGGAGTATGATTCTGTCCTGAACAGTTTAAAGGATAGATCTACAATTGTTGAGATTGGAGAGCTAACCGAGAAGGAGGTGACAATAGCTCTCAATAAACTGGAGAATGGTCTTGGTCAGGAAATAGATCGTGTGACGGCCACGATGCTCAGGACCGTTCAAATGTTGGATTCATTTTCTCTCTTGTTTCGGCGGAATAAGTCTAAAATCAACTTCAATAATCAGATTGAATTATACGATGCTCTTTGGGATGCTATTATTTGTGACTCATCTCTACGGCATGATGTAGAAATGCGGGAGCATTTAATGTATAAGATTGTTGAAACAATACAAATTGCAGGGACTCTGAATCCTCAGTTTATTCCTGATTCCAGTCAGAAACGTGCATATGAGTATTTGGCAAGTAATGGTCTGATTCGGCGTGATGGATCTGCTGTCTCATTCTTTCATCAGTCTTTCTATGAATATACCCTTGCCCGTCATTATTCTGAGACCGGGGGTCTGTTCTCGGCTGATCTCAAAAAAGAGATTCAAGGCCTGGAGATACGATCGACGGTCAAGGCAGTCCTTGATTTCAAACGAGGTCATGATACTGCCAAATTCGTGGATGAAGCCCGCAGTATTCTTGAGGATCCCGATATTCGTCTTCACTTGAAGTTGTTGACATTGTCTGTGCTGGCTTTTGTGAATAATCCGGCCCGTGCAGAGAAGGTTCTTGTTGCTGATGTTTGTCAGAAGGATGGGCGGCTGTTGGTGTATTTCCTCCGCGGAGTAAATTCTCCGGATTGGTTCCAGACTATTCGGAAGATGCTGAACGGTATAATACCTGAGCTTAAGAAAGATGACGAACAATTCTTCCCTATAATATCATGCTTGTCTCGCTATGTCTTTGATAATCCAGAGGCGGTGTATGGAATGATAAATCAAATACAAGATCGAGAGTCGAGATTATACGCTGTCGCATATGTAGTGCGAGAGCATAACGACTATAGCCAACCCTGTGTTCTCAAGGCGTATGCTGAGGCAAAACCACAAAACGTTTTTTTTACCGTCCATCTCCTTCAGGATGCGATTAAAAGCAATAAAGAGTTTGCATTGAAAGAAACGCAGGAGTTGATTATGGAGTATCTTGTATCCGATAGTCCATATAACAGCCATGACGGTTATGAGTTGGCAGATGTGTTATGTAAGCAGTTCTGTGTAGAATATCCCAAAGAACTACTCGGAATACTGCATTGCTGTATTTGTGAGACAGTTCGAAAAACAGCGCAAAGTGGCTATTATGGGTTTTCAACAACTGAAAAGTTCTATCGGGTTGACACAGAAAATAATTATGTAGGAAAGATATTGAAAATGTATGAGGATCTAATGATTCGTTATGCATCTGATACTTTGGGGCGTTCATTTGTCCTTGAACTTCTGTCATTAAATAATGAGACAACGTTGTCTGTGGCTTTTGCAGCTATGGCTGAGGCTCCGAGACAGTATGATGACCAGATTCGGCTCCTGTTGGAGGATAATGCGACGATCGGAATATATCTTCGTGGAGATGTTGAGTTCTTCTTTCTGAAAATGCTCAGGGCATGGTATGAGACGTTGAATGAAAATGACGCTGAGAGGTATCAGCGGGCTTTATTATCGTATAAGTCTGAATTTGATTTTAAATACGATGCAGAAAGACGGTGGAGTCAGTTTTTGTGTCCCCATTTATGGCAAGACAAATGGGAATTGATATGCAATACATTGCCAGAGGATCATATGATTCCGGAGATGAGGAGATGCTACCAAGAACTTTTGCGCAGATTCGGACAGAAACATATGGTGGAGAGAAATTATCATTCCGTCGGTGTGGCACATATTTGCGGTGGCGTTGTAGGTGATGAAACATATGCAAGATGGCCAATTTCTAACTGGTTGAATTCATTTCTGAAACTTGGTGAGTATAAGTGGCGTGAGGGTCGAGGTCCTATTAGTTTGAGGGAGCATGCCGATGCATTTAAAAAGTGTGTATCCTCTAATCCGGACAGATTTTACGATTTCGTGCTTGAAATTAGTGATATGGCGGATATTCAAGGTATGTACAAGATTGCAGGTTTAGAAGGGCTTTTAGCAGGTGGAGTCAATCCATATTCACTTTGGAATTTATCAAAACGATACATTTCAGAAGAGTTCGCTAAAGCAAATTCCTATACTTTTAGTCAGATTGTTGAGTACTATATCAAGGAAGAGAATGAGTGCATTGAGGAAATAATGGAGCTTTGTAAAACCTTGACCATCTCTCCTTTTTCTGAAGAAAGTAGTTTGTTTACGGCGGAAGATGGTAAGAGGGATATGAGTAGGCGAGCTACAGACATGCTTACAAAAGCAATTAATTCATACCAAGGTTGTGCCGCAGAATTGTTAGTACGCATGTGTGCGATTCCTTCGAGAAGACCGATAGTTTATACATTCTTTGCCGATAATAATATTCTTCTGCATGAGTATATCAAAACAGTACCACTCCATTATTTGAACATGGAAGATTATTATGATGAAGAGTTGTATTTCCCTCTGGTGAGATCTCTTTTGTCAGGTATGGGGCCAGAGTCCTTATATCTCCAGGTGAATGCGATCCAATGGTGCTTTTATTATAGGAATGATGTGGTCTGTAATTATATTGACCGTATTGAGTCCGATCCTTCAACTCATGAATTGCTTGTCCAGATATACTTTTACGGTATGAAAGGGACTCCTATTTCGGAAGAATGCGAAAGGCGGCTTGAGAAGATACTAGCCATTAACAATGAAGAGATTGTTGCCAAACTTGTTGAGACGGCAATGAAATCATATGAGCATGTAGAGTACCGAGATTTGAGTGTGAAAATTCTTGAACATTATGCATCTGACAGTCGGGAAAAAGTTGTTAATGCCTATTGTATGCATTGTGATTCTCTCCCGACGGAGGCTTTCAATTGGTATTGTAGCATTACCCCAGTATATTTAGGAAAAAAGTATCAGCAAGTTCATTTTGAGCTTGGTTATGTGAAGAAATGTATTTCGACTAGCCCAGTATTATGTTATAGATTCATATCGTCTCAGAGGTATTTTGATACTGAGGATGCATCTCTAGTCGATGATGAGGTTGTAAATGTTTTGCTTGAGATTTACAAGAAACTAAGTTTGCATGAAGATACAGATGCTATGAATGAGGTATTGGATCTGTTTGATGAATACATTTATCGGGACAATCGGGTTATGAAGGCTGCGGTTTCACTATTGACATAACTGATCATTTTGTAGTCTAGTCGAACGTGTGTTTGCAATGCCATTTATGTGTACATATTATCGGAAGCAGTCCATAGGACTGTTTTGCCAAAGGAACGTAGAAAAGATCTTATGAGTATACAGAAATAAACAAGAGGAAGATTATAGATAGAAGGTTTCTTGCCGATTTGGCGAAGGAGTTTGGTCTGAACGCTTTGCATTTGGAGGCGTTGGGCGAAAGCCGCCAATGGGAGATTGTCGTTGGTGGCGATATTCTGGAACGGCTGGTTGAAATTCAGTGTCAATTCAAACAACTGGCCGTGATGGGCGACGATGAGTACCGGGGATTCTATATCGAGGTGTCGCGGCCTACGCCAGAAGAGTGGGGCGATGCCGGGGAGTTGATTGCTTCGGGGGAATATGACGGCCGGGAGGCGTTCCTTGCGGATTGGCTTGCATTCAACCCACTGGAGACGCGGTGGTTCCATGTCGCTTCGATCTGATACGGGGATTCTCGGTCGCTTCGTGTTACGGACCGGAAGCGTACCAGGTTCATCATCACGAACCGTTCCGCGTGTGTTGATGGGGAACCAGATGATGCGTGGTGCAGGAAGACCCTAACCCGCCTCTTCGACTATCTGCAACGGCTGATTGATGTCGTTGTTGCGAATCCAGACGGATTCAATGACTACGTGGCGCACAACCTACCGTATCAACAACGAATAGGCGTATTGCACAAAAGGAATTTAACCGCATAGTACCGAATTCCAGAATTGAGGTGGAAATCGGGAAACGGCCATCAATGCATTGGAGGACTCGGTGCACGGGCGTTCCGTGCCTCCTTTGGAGCGTATGACCATCCGGCTGTATTGCACTTATTACCGCATTGCCAAGAGGCGTATGAGGCTTACTACCGAAAACGGGGCCAGCGGACGTGTTTATGAGGATTTGCAGAATGTTCCGGAAACGTTGCGTGATGTAGCCTATTATAAGCAGATGAAGTTCGTGGATGTGGAGACCCTGTACGGCATTGACAGTCCGGCGAATTTTATACGGTTTGCAACGGACCACTACGGTGAACTAGGACTTTCTCGCTTGAATCTCTTTGCCTCAAACAAGCGTTAGCAAGGCTGGATGATTGTTACCTCCAACAGTTATTCGTCCAATGTCGGGCTGGCTATTGAGGTGGTTACTGCCCTGTATAAGGCTGGGGCGCTGCTGCTGATCTACGACGCAGAGAAGCTTCTGAGAATCCTGCGGGAAGGGGATTATGTGCGGCTGGTTCCCGATTCATATCACATATATGGGCTATCAAGAAGAAGGTGCTGTCTATGAATTGCCCTGGGAATATGAATGCTCGGATGATGAGGTTCGGATTTGACTCTAGAACAATACCAAGCAATTGTTTCCCTTGCAGAATGGCAGCAAGAGGAGCGGGTGAACTCCATCGTTTGACGGGACTGTGATAATTAGTAACTTGGCTTATCTCTATGCGGGTTTGTATAGGGGTAAGCTAAGTTTTTTATTGGCATCTTATTTTGTTTAGGAGATATGGTTGAGTTAAGTTGAGTTGTGTGTTAGGGATTGTGTCCCGTTTTTAGCTGAAAATGTAATGTATATAGCGGGCGATTTACTATATTTATAAAATGAAGTAGCCGGATATATGAATCAAAACCTTAATCGGATTAAATTGGTACTCATCGAGAAAGATATTTCTCAAATGGAGTTGGCGGGAAAATAGGCAAAAGTTTTAACACCGTGAATGCTTATTGTTGTAATCGTTAACAACCGACATTGGCGGTATTGGATGATATCGCAAAAGTTTTAGGGGTAACCATTAGAGAGTTGATAAAGGAAGAAAAATATGGCAAGAATATTTCGTATCTTTGTAAAAACATTTTTTGAGTGGAGCAGGAGCGGGAAATATTGGATCGGCTGGCGCAGGGGGATCGGGAGGCGTTCGATGCGCTCTATCTGCATTATGCTCCGAAAGTCGAGGAACTGGCGTTCTGGATGTTGAAGAACCGGACGGAGGCGGAGGATGTCATGCAGTCCATCATGCTGAAAGTCTGGGAACGCAAAGAGGAGATCGCGCAGATGACCCGTTTTTCCAATTACCTCTTTACGATGACGAAAAACGCTATTTTCGACATTTACAACCGTTCGCTGGTGCATGAGAAATACGAATCGGCCCAGTTGTCCTCCGTCCGCTATTTTCACGACGATACGCTCGACAGCCAGGTGGAGACGAACGATCTGGCGCTGCTGATCTCCATCGCCGTGGACAAGATGCCCGATCAGCGGCGGCGTATCTTCCGGATGAGCCGTTACGAGGGTCTTTCGAACCGGGAGATCGCCGAGCGGCTCCGGATCAGCGTCAAGACCGTGGAAAACCATATGACCGCCGCACTCGGCCAACTGCGGCGCCTGCTTGCCTCGATCACGCTTTTTTTCTGAAAATCGTTCTTTCCGGCTGGGGGTTCGCCGTTCTTTCGTCGTTCTATATTATGAGCAGCACCCCAAACGATGAAGACCGACAAAATCAACAGACTCGTCCGCGATTTTCTGCACGGCGATATGCCGGAGGAGATCCAACGCCGTTTCCGACGGTGGATGACCGCCCCGGCCGACCGGGAAACGAAGGACGCAGCGCTTTTTCAGGCCTGGAAGGAATTGCTCGCCCGGCCTGCGGAACGCGATTACCGCCATAAACTCCCCGACATACACCACCGGATCGACATGCTGGACCGGGCCGGAAAGAAGAGCCGGTTCATATCCTTGCGGCGTTTTGCGGCCGCTGCGGCCCTGCTGGCGCTCGTCGTCTGCGGGGAATACCTGTTCCTGCGTTCGCGGTATGAACGCGCCCCTTCGGTGTGCCTGGTCACGGCCCGAGGCAGCAAGAGCGAGTTCACGCTTCCCGACGGGACGCGGGTCTGGCTCAACGGCGACAGTCGTCTGAGCTATCCCGAAACATTCGATGCCGGAATCCGTCGGGTCCGGCTCGACGGCGAAGCCTTTTTTCAGGTCAGGCACGATGCCTCCCATCCCTTCGTCGTCGATATGGAGGTCATGCAGGTCGAGGTACTCGGTACGGAGTTCGACGCCCGTCACCGGGCCGGTACTCGCTATGCCGAAACGATCCTTCAATCGGGCAGCGTCCGTGTCCTGACCCCGGACCGTAAAAGTCCGATCCTGCTGCGGCCCGACGAACGGATCTTGTTCGATACGCAGACCGGCCGGATTGCGGTTTCCGAGGTTTCCGCCTGCGATTATTGCAGCTGGACGTCCCGCCGCCTGGTCTTCACCAACAAATCGCTCTCGGCCATACTGGTCAATCTGGAACGCTGGTACGGCGTACATTTCCATTCCGAAGGGAACATCGACCTTTCGGCAAAACTCTCTTTCCATATCGAATACGAATCGTTGGAGGAGGCGATGCGCCTGATCTCGCGGATCGCCCCGATACGCTACGACATCCGCGGCGGGACGGTTTTTCTCGCCCCGGAATGACGCAATCCCGAACTCGAATCCTGAAAACCATTTGCCTATGATGATCTGACAAGCTTAAAAAAATTGGGACGGATGTTCCTACCATCCGCCCCATGACTTAAAATTAGACCTTATCGTAGATAATACTACGAATGATGAACTTTAAATCGTTACAAAACTATGAAATTTTTTGGACAATCCGATGGCAGCGCCCCGCACAAGCGGCGATTGCCTGTAAAAATCATGTCCTTATTCATTTTTCTGTTTATGTCCGTCGGGGGTGTTTCCGCCGCCAACCCGCCCGTGACGATCCATCTGAAAAATGTCACTGTCGCCGAACTGCTGCGGCAGATCGAGGCGCAGGGGAAGTACTCGTTCGCGTATAACAACGCCGACATCGACCTGACCCGGGTCGTTTCCGTCGCTGCGGAGGCCTGGCCCATCGAACGGATCGTGTTGAAATGTATTCCCGACGTTCTCGTAAACGTCGAGCGGAACAAGGTGATCCTGACGCCGCGCCGCGGTGCGCAAGTTTCCCCCCCCCGCAAAATTTCGGGCAAGGTCGCGGACGCTTCCGGTAATCCCGTCGTAGGTGCCACCATCCTGCTCAAAGACGGCGAAGCGGTCCGGGGCACCTCTTCCGGGGCGAGCGGTACCTTTGCTTTCGACTCGTTCAGCCTTTCGGACAAGGCCGCGCTCGAAGTGTCGTTCATCGGGTTCGACACCTACAAGACGACGGTCGGCGTCCGGACCTTTTTCGACGTGGTCCTGACTTCCGCCCAGCAGAGCATCGACGAAGTGGTGGTGGTCGGTTACGGCGTGCAGAAGAAAGCCAACCTGACCGGAGCCGTCGCCACGGTGTCGCAGAAAGAGCTGAAAGACCGTCCCGTGTCGAACGTGGGCCGCGCCTTGCAGGGCGTGATTCCCAACCTCAACGTAACTCTCTCTTCGGGGCAACCCGGAGCCGGCGCGTCGTACAACATCCGCGGTACGACTTCGCCCAATGGAGGCAGTCCGCTGATTCTGATCGACGGTGTGGAAACCTATCCCGACCGTATCAACTCGAACGACATCGAGTCGATCACGGTGCTCAAAGACGCCTCCTCGGCCGCGATCTACGGTGCCCGCGGTGCGTTCGGCGTCATTCTGATTACGACCAAGAGCGGGCGGTACAACGAAAAGGCCGAGGTGTCGTACAACGGTTATTTCTCCATGTCCAGCCCCACGACCTCGACCGATTACGAAACCCGCGGCTACTACTCGGCCAAGATCGCCGACTTCTTCATGATGGCGACTCAGAACACGCCCTACACCTCCTACACCGAAGCCGATTACAAGGCGCTCTGGGAGCGGCGCAACGACAAGACCGAGAATCCGGCGCGTCCGTGGGTCATCACCGACAGGCGCAACGGCCGTCAGCAGTACGTCTATCTGGCCAACTTCGACTGGTATAACTACCTCTACGACGACAGCCGCCCGACGTGGGATCACAACATCAACATCAAGGGCGGAACCAAGGCGCTCTCCTACATGGTCAGCGGACGCTACTACCAGCAGAAGGGCGTCAACCGGCTCGAACCCGACATGTTCAGGTCCTACAATTTCCGCGTGAAATTGCAGGCCGAGATCAAGCCGTGGCTGACCATCGCCAGCAACACCAAATTCTTCCAGTCGAACTACAAGTATTACGGCTACGAGGACGAGTACAACAATTTCCGCAAGCCCACGCTGCATGCGCTGGCGTCGTTCGTGCCGGTGAATCCCGACGGAACGGCCGTGTCGCATACTTCGATGACGCAGTCTTCGACCCACTACGTGATGGACGGCTACAACGCCATGATGCAGAAGGGCAAGAGCTTCGGCAACAAGAAGACCCAGGAGATCACCACGACGTTCGAAGCCACGTTCAAACTGCATAAAAACTTCAACATAAAGGCCGACTTCAGCTATACGCAGGGCTACCTGCACAACGACTACCGCAGCGTCAACGTCCAGTATTCGCAGTATCCGGGCGAGGTGATGACCGAACCAGAAGGCAGTTTCCCCAATAAATACAAGGAGGTCGTCTGGGATCAGAACTATTATGTGGCCGACGTTTACGGAACCTACAACCGGACCTTCGCCGAGAAACACAACCTGACGCTGATCGCCGGTTACAACTACGAGGCCAAGTATTACCGCGACCTGACGGCGGCCAACGACGGCCTGCTGTCGGAAGACCTCTCGGACTTCAACCTGGCCAAGGGCACCACCAACTTCACGCTCAACGGAGGCCGCAACGAATACGCCATCATGGGCCTCTTCTACCGGGCAGCCTACGATTATAGGGGCAAGTACCTCTTCGAGGTCAACGGCCGCTACGACGGTACCTCGCGCTTCCCGCGCGGCAAGCGCTACGGCTTCTTCCCCTCGTTCTCTGCGGCTTACCGCATCAGCGAGGAGCCTTTCTTCGAGCCGTTGCGCAAGGCGGTGGACAATCTGAAAATCCGTCTTTCCTACGGTTCGCTGGGCAACCAGCAGATCGGTTACTACGACTTCATTCAGACTATTACAACCAAGGGGTCGATGAGCGACTACTCGTTCGACGGGACGGTCCTCGGCCAGCACGCTACGGTGAGCGATCCCGTGTCGGGCGACCAAACGTGGGAAAAGGTCGTGTCGAAAAACCTCGGACTCGACCTCAATATGTTCAACAATCGCTTGTCGCTGACGACCGATTTCTATATCCGTGATACGAAAGGCATTTTGGGCAAGGGCAAATCGCTGCCGTCGATCTACGGCGCGAGCGAGCCGCAGATGAACGCCAACAACTTGCGTACGAAGGGTTATGAACTGGTGTTGGGTTGGCGCGATTCGTTCAAGTTAGCAGGCAGTACCTTCAGCTACGGTATCACAGGAACCTTTTCCGACTATACGGCTGAGTACACCAAGTGCGACAATCCGACGGGATTGATCGGCGATCCCTATGTGGGCAAAAAGTACGGTGAGATCTGGGGGTATAAGGTCGACGGGCTTTTCCGTAACGACAAGGAGGCCGCCGAATACGCTTCGCGGATTGACCTCTCGACTGTCGCCTCGGGTTACTACACCGCGACGGGTGCTTATGGCAAGGGAGTCCGCGGAGGAGACATCAAATACCTCGACCTGAACGGCGACAACATCGTCAACGGCGGCAAAGGCACGCTCGATGATCCGGGGGATCGACGCGTGATCGGCAACTCGTCACCGCGTTACCAGTACGGAGCGTCGCTGAACTTCTCGTGGTACGGATTCGACGTGTCGGTGTTCATGCAGGGCATCGGCCGGCTGGACTGGTATCCTGGTGCTGACAATCTGCGTTTTTGGGGTCCTTACTGTCGTCCCTATGCGACCTTCGTCCCGAAAAACTTTATGAGTCAGGTGTGGAGCGAGGAGAATCCCGACGCCTATTTCCCACGGGCCCGTGCCTATACATCGCTCAATTCGAATTCAGGCACGGCCTACTACACCAATGATCGTTATTTGCAGAATCTGGCCTACTGCCGTCTGAAAAACCTCACGATCGGCTACACGATTCCCAGACGGCTGACTTCGAAGGTCGGCATCAAGGAGTGCCGCATCTATTTCAGCGGAGAGAATCTTGCTACGTGGTCGGCGCTGAAGAGTGATTTCCTTGATCCCGAGCAGGCGGCCGCTGATTCGGATAAGAAGGCTAACGTTTATCCGTGGTGCAAGACTTATTCGATCGGACTGAATTTAACTTTCTAAAGCAATTGCCGTTATGAAAAAATACATTCTTTATCTACTGACCGGTATGGCGGCGTGCGGTTTCTGCGGTTGCGAGGATGCACTCGACCGTTTCCCGAAAGACCGGCTTACGCCTGACGAATTTTTCCATACCGAGGAGGAGTGCGAGCTTTACACGAATGATTTCTATACGATCTTCCCCTCCGGGGCCTCCATTTACAATGAGACAGCCGACATTATTACCTGCAATACGCTTACGAGCGAGGTGCTGGGCAACCGTACCGTGCCTGCCACGGCGAGCACCTGGAAATGGGAAAAGCTGCGTGACATCAATTTTTTCCTGCAATACTCCTCCAACTGCACCGACGATCGCGTGCGGCTCGAATACGAAGGATTGGCGCGCTTTTTCCGGGCTTATTTCTATTTTGACAAAGTGCGCTATTACGGAGACGTGCCTTGGGTCGATCGTCCGCTTGCGTCTGACGATCAGGAACTTTACAAGGGGCGAGATTCGCGTGAGTTCGTGATGCAGAAGGTGATCGGCGACCTCGATTTCGCTATCGCTAACCTGCCTGCCGAAAGGCAGGTTTACCGGGTGACGCGCTGGACGGCGCTGGCACTCAAGAGCCGTGCGTGCCTGTTCGAAGGCACGTTCCGCAAGTATCATGGATTGCAAGGCTGGGAGAGTTATCTCGAAGTCTGTGCAGATGCTTCGAAACGGTTTATCGACGAAAGCGGTTACGCGATCTACGATTCAGGCACGACACCCTATCTGGGGCTATTCTCTTCACTCAAGGCTATCAACACGGAAATTGTTCTGGCCCGAGCCTATAATACGGACATTGGTCTGAAACACGACGTCAACGGTTATCTCACCAGTATCACGATGGGGCGTCCGGGGCTGTTGAAGAACATTGCCAATATGTATCTGATGAAAGACGGTACGCCCTTCACCTCGCAGCCCGGCTGGGAGACTATGCAGCTGCCCGACGAGAGCCGGAACCGCGACGGGCGTTTCGCCCAGACGGTCCGCACGCCCGGTTACAAGCGTGTCGACGACACGGCCGAATCGGCCCCGAACCTCGCCGCGACGATGACCGGCTACCAGCTGGTGAAATATCTGACGTCGGCCAAATATGACTCCTACCAAGCTTCGACGAGCGATTTACCGCTGTTTCGCGCCGCCGAGGTACTTCTCAATTATGCCGAAGCGAAAGCCGAGTTGGGGACGTTGACCCAGGACGACATCGAACTGTCGATCAACCCGCTGCGCGAGCGGGCCGATGTCGCGGATCTCTCGCTCACGGAGGCCAACGCCCATCCTGATCCCTACCTGGCTTCTGCGGAGACGGGCTACGCCAACGTGACGGGCGACAACAAGGGTGTGATTCTCGAAATACGCCGTGAACGTACCGTCGAACTGCTGATGGAGAACCTCCGCTACTGGGACATCATGCGCTGGAAGGAGGGCAAGCGTTTCGAAAAACCCTTCACGGGGCTGTATTTCCCCGGCACGGGGTCCTACGACCTGAACAACGACGGCGTGGACGACGTCTGCATCTGGTCCGGCTCGAAGCCCGCGACCTCGGCCCCGGCGGTCTACGAACTGAACAAGGAGATCTTCTTGAGCGGGGGCGACAGCGGCTACATCATTATCCATACGGATTACGCCCGTTCGTGGAACGAGGAGCGCGATTACCTCTATCCCGTGCCCACCGACGACCGGGTGCTGACCCAGGGCGCCATTACGCAGAACCCCGGCTGGAACGACGGCCTGAATTTCTAACCTGAAAAAAAGAATGATTATGAAAATCAAGCGATTCATACTGCTCGCCTTCTCCGGCTGCTGCCTGGCGTTGTCCTCTCCGCAGTGGCGTGTTCCGACTTGTCGGGCGACAACTCCGATTTCAATTTCGGGGACATGCCCTCCGACGAACCCGAGAACCCCTATGACGGGCAGGGGTACGACCGCCTGCCCAGTTCGGTCCGGCTGGCGACCTACAACACCCACCGCTGCGAGGGTTGGACCCAGAACTCCGGGACCGACCGTGCGAACTACAACAACACGGCCAAGGTCATCTCGCTGATGGACCCCGACGTGATCGCCTTGCAGGAATTGGACAAGAACACCACGTGGCATCCCACCGACCAGTTGCAGGAATTGGCCGACCGTACCGGGATGCGACCCTATTACTGCAAGACGATCGATTACCGCGGCGGTGACTACGGTATCGGCATTCTCTGCAAAACGGCGCCTAAAAATACCTATGCGGGCGACTTGCCGGGCGAGGAGGCTCGCAAGTTCTTCCTGGCGGAGTTCGACGACTATATCTTTATCGCCACGCACTTCTGCCACAAGTCCGACGAGAACCGACAGCGGTCGTTCGAGATCATCACCGAATATATCACCGCGCATTACATCTCTTACACGAAGCCGATCTATCTGGCGGGCGACTTCAATACGTCGGAAATCCCGGAAACGGCGCTCGAATCGTGGAAGATTATCAGTACTTCGGCCAACACCTTTGTGAACACCGCTTCGCCGTCGCGCATTGATTATGTGCTCGTCTATACGGGGAATTCGCCCCATTATGAGCTGTTGGGTACGGCTGTACCGTCGTATGAGGAGATCAATGTGATGACGGTTTCCGACCACCTTCCCGTATTGGTAGACCTCAAAAAGTAAGCGATTATGAAAAACGGACTTTTAAACAGTTTTTTCCGGATGACGGCGGCCTTCGTGCTGCTGCTTTCGGCCGGGGCGTGCAAGGATGACGTGGCGCTGCCGATGCAGTCGATCACGCTGAGTTCGCATGCGATTCTCGCGCCGTCGTTCGCTACGACACTCTCTTTCGATGTTGCGGCCAATTGCGAATGGCAGATATTTGTTACGGGTAACGACGATGGCTGGGCTGAACTTTCTCAGGTTTCGGCGACGGGGACAGCTACCGTATCGGTGATGGTCGACGAGAACACGACTGCGCAGAGTCGTTCATTGACGATCCGGACCGTGGCCAAACGTAATGCAGATGTGACAGATGAACTAATTTTCGAGCAAGCTTCTGCATCAGCCGAGGGGTACCTCTCCATTCCCGAACTTCGGGCACTGGCTGCCGACGGCGACTATACGGTGAGCGAGGAGATGAAACTACGCGGCATTGTGGTATCGAGCGTTCAGGACAACAACTATTTCGAGAACTGCCTCGCGCTACAAAGCGCCTTGAAACCCGGCTGCGGCATTACGCTGCGCACTGACGAAACGCTTTACCGCAATCCGGGCGAAGAGTTGGAGATCGATCTGAAAGGCGCCGTGGTGGGCGTGAACGCCGAGACCGGCGTGATGGAGCTGAAGCCCGTTTCGGACGACAGGATCACCCGTACGGAGACTTCTCAGGTGAAGATCGAAGCTCTGAAGATTACTTATGAGGAGCTTCGATCGGGTGCCTACGAGTCGATGTATGCGGGCTTATATTCCCAGGTTTACGTGCCGGAAGGTGGTTCGTTGGGAGATTTGACGCTTAAGGATAATCTGTCGATGCAGGATCCTGACAACAATCGCTTTCGGCTGGTTGCTTCGCAGGCTTCCTCATTCGGCATCGACCCTGCGCCAACGGGCAGCGGCGTGCTCAAAGGAATCGTCGTGCCGCAGGATGGTGCCTATGCGATCCGTCCCTGCACGGCCGAGGACAAGGAGCTCACGGGGTTGCGTTTCGGTGCACAAGTCGGCATCCGACTGCCCTATGTCTTCTCGTTCTACGCCTCCTCGCAGGCCAACAAGGATTGTAAGTATGTGACGGTGACTGACGGCTCGTTCGATAAATTGGGTGCGGACTTCAAAGTCGAGGACAAGGATGTCTCCAAATGCGTCGTGCTGACAGCGAAGGTGGCCTCGACGTCGAACAGCAGCCATTTCCGACTGACGCACTGGGCAGACGAGGGTGCACACGATAACATTCCGGCCAAGTCGATGGTTTACGGTCAAGATTCTTATTTCCTGTTAACCGTACCTTTGGCCGAGGACATGCCCGCATCGTTCCGCATTTCGTTCGGTATGTCGGGAACGGGCGGCGCTCCGAAGAACTGGGCGATGGCCTATTCGACCGACGGCGAGGAGTATGTCACCCCGTCTGACGGCTCTACGGCGATTGCGATTCCCGAGGCGATTACGGGCAGTGGCTATTTTTATTATTTCACGGTAACCCTGACGCCGCAGTTGCGGCTGATGAAGGGCCAGACGCTGCTGTTGAAACTTTATCCAACGGACAATGTCAGTTGCAATGGTGGTACAGCCGGATATAATTCGGATTCGCGCCTGCATTCATGTATCGCAATCGAAGCCGTGCCGAAATTCAGTACGTCGAAACCAGCCGGAGCGGTTTATTTCGAACCTTTCGACGGACTGACCGAAGGGTTGGATTACCTTTACGGCGATAAACTGGCCGCTATGCTGAACTATTGCGGCAGTGACATTTCGGAGTGGAGCGCCGAGTTGAAAAACGGACTTTCAGGTACCCATGTCCGTCAGCGGCCGGGTTATGCTCAGATCGGTTATGTCGAGTCGCAGGCCGTGAAGAGGGCGGAGTATAAGAACGAAGCGGGGGCGCTGCTCACGCCGGCATTGAACGCGGCAGGCGACCTGAACCTCTCTTTCCGCGCGATGGCTTACAAAACCTGCTCGGATCGCCCTAAAGGCAAGGCGAACGAACCTAAGGACAAGAAAGGCGATCTGACGGAAATCGTTGTCGAGGTAGTTGGCGGCGGAACGATCAATGGCGCAACGAAGGCGATTGTATCGGGACTGGCAACCGATGCGTTCAATACCTATTCGCTGAAGATCACGGGTGCGACGGCCTCCACGCAATTGCGTTTCACGAGCGAACCTGCTTCGGACGAGTTCTCCCGCTGGTTCATCGACGATATCTGCGTGACGAAATAAAGAACGGACAAAACCGGGAGAGAGGGCCGGAGTATTTTCCGCCCCCTCCCTTTTTGAAAACAGACTGATATTTATGATACGAAAAATCATGCTGTCCTTGGCGGCCTGTTGTGCCGCCGCTGGACTCTTCGCTCAGCAGTTCGTCTCTTGGGATGAAGCCTATCGGCAGGCCGATTCCCTGATCGCCCGGCTCAGCCTCGACGAAAAGATCTATTTTGCGCGCGGCTATTCCTCGTTTTTCTTCTACGGCGTTCCGGAGAAGGGGATTCCCTATCTCTATCTCTCCGACGCCACGCAAGGGGTTCATCTGCGCAACAACCTGCCCGACTCCACGATGGTCCGCCAGTTGGAGCGCTCGACGGCCTTTCCCTGTCCGATCATGCTCGCCTCGTCGTTCGATCCCGAGCTGGCTTTCCGTTATGCGGAAGCCGTGGGGGAGGAGTGCCGTGCGGGCGGCATCGAAGTGCTGCTGGGACCGGGACTGAACATCGCACGCAATTCCCAGTGCGGCCGCAATTTCGAATATTTCGGTGAAGATCCGCTGCTGACTTCTGTCATGGCTGCGGCTTACGTGCGGGGTATGC
>ERZ1504709.147-NODE-147-length-32152-cov-4.617815_pt1 | contig 32152 bp, 18 predicted proteins | sample MGYA00572390_ERZ1504709 | MGnify/ENA primary metagenome ERZ1504709 (study PRJEB39906, sample SAMEA3182114) | gut metagenome | biome: human; feature: gut; material: Stool; isolation source: human stools | place: Canada | collected 2013-06-10 ... | reverse complement strand
GAGGTCGGAAAACGAAAGTAGGAAGAAAACTTTCGTTTTCCTCCTACTCGATTTGCTGCCATTTTCATTCTGGTCTGTCAGAATTACTTTGCTTTCCTGACATTTAGTCCTTGCTTGCTGCTGTAATATTGCAGGAAATTGATTTAGGTCAAGAAATATGTTTTAAAACATGTTTTTCTATATGTTTTCACTTGCTATCTTGAACAAAGGCCTTATTTTTGTGTTGTAAAACATAAAAATGATAGGATAACAAGTTATTTTTAAGAATAACAAGATTGATTTTAGGAGGATAACAAAATGAAAAAGTTAAGAAAATTGTTCAGACATTTCGGTGAAGCCGATAAGAACATTTGGGGTTATGTAATGCTTTAAGCATTCATTCCCCCTTTTTAAGAGAGAAAGTAGTTTTCAGTTTTCAAGATGTTAGTTTAGTTTTTTAAGGTTATGAGAAAGAAAATTATGGATTCATTCAGACGTATTCTCGCAGAGGTAGGTCGTAATGAGATGTTGATGATGGGATATACCATCAAGAAATAAAGAAAAAAGTGTTTTCAGGGTATCAGTTTAATTTTTAAGATTATGGGAAAAAAGATTGTAAATTCTTTTAAAGACATTCTCTCCAGAGTTGGTGAGAATTGGATTGAAGCAATGAAGTATTATAACTACCCGAGATGAGTGTAGTAATTGATAAGAAACCGGGGGATATGTTCTGAGAATGTATCCCCCGGTTTCTTTTTATAACCGTAGGTTTTTATGTCAGTATATGCTTTGTTTCTTTATTTTTTCTAAAAAGCTGGTACAATGTGGTTATTATTTTGTTATTTTTACAGTGAACATTCATGTAGCGGAGATATGAGTGTAGCTAATCATACAGATAAATCTTTATTGTTTGATTCCTGATTCGCATAAAAAAAACAAAAACTAATAACAATAGAATAGCTATGAAGAAATTCCAAAGATTTTGTACATTGTTTCTGCTGATGATCGGGTTGTGCTCCTTTGCTTTGCACGCTCAGTCCTATGCAGGTTTGTGGAGGCAGGTGGAGCAGGCTCAAAAGAAGAGTTTGCCGCAAACGGTAGTGAAACTGACGGAGAAAATCTACCGGAAAGCCGAGTTGGAGAAAAATGCTCCGCAAATGCTCAAGGCATATATCTGTCGGGAGGCCTATCAGGAAAGACTGACTCCGGATAGCCTGTATACGAATTTGAAGAAGTTGGAAAGTTGGGTGGAATCGGAGAAAAACCTGGTAAATAAAGCTATTCTGCATTCATTGCTTGCCCGCGAGTATTCGGACTATATGCGGCATAACCGGCGGCAGTTATCAGACCGTACGGCGCTAGATGTGGACGAAGCTCCTGCCGATATCAGGGAATGGAGTACTAACCTTTTTGTTGCTAAGGTAGATGAACATAACCTGGCTTCATTGAAGGACTCTGTTCGTTTGCTTGAGGTCTCTTCCAAGGAATATGTGCCTTTTGTCGAGCTTGAAGACGGAAGCCGCTTCTATGGGCACGATATGTATCATCTGCTGGCGGCCCGGGCTGTCGATACTTATCAGTTGTTGGACGGCTTTCAGGTGGATACATTACAACGTGCCCGCATCAATAGTGTTTATACAAATATGATAAATGCTTATCGGCATCGCGTCGGGGCAGAAGATGCGGTAGTGCTGGCAACGCTTGATTATTGGAAGTGGAAAAGTACCGGCGGCGGTATAAGCCGGGAGCCTTATGCCACTTATCGGGAACGGAAAGAACGGCTTGATAAAGAGTATCTTGAAGTGTTGGATAATCTGATTCGGGAATATGGCGGTCGTGAGATTTGCGCGGAAGTTTACATTGATAAGGCCGGTTGGCTTCGCGGTTTGGGAGCGTCTTATATGGATGAGGTTTTGCAGGTATGCGATAAAGGAGTGAAGCGCTATCCGGCTTATAAACGTATCAATGAACTACGGAACATAAGGGAGAGTGTTTTGCAGCCTTATTTGAATGTCAGCACTCAAGAGAGCGTTTATCCCGGTGATTCGTTGGAGTTGAATGTGGGTTATCGGAATCTGAAAGGTTTTACACTGAATCTCTACCGTACGAATCTCTCCGAAGTGCCCTGGATGGATACCGGAATCAACAAGGCTTTCTATCAGAAGCATGCCCGTAAATTATCAGCTATCCATTTTGAACTGAAACCTTCGGACAGCAAAAGCGGGAAAGAGGGAGAACTGTTGAGCGGTTTGCAACGTATGGTTTTGAAATGCCACGTACCGGACGAATTGGGCGTATATATACTGCAAATTGTACCTGATGCCGCAACGGCCCGTACTGCAGAGCACTTTCTCGTCTCTACCCGCTTCAAGATGTTGACGCTTTCTTTGCCGGATAATAAGATGGAAGTGGTTACAGTGGACAGTCGGAGCGGGCAACCCATTTCCGGTGCAAAGGTCAGCTTCTATTCCGCTTACAATGAAGAAAACCGCAAGCTGGTGAAAACAGTTGTCACCGGTACCGGTGGAAAAGCGGTTGTGGAATGGGATAAGGCTATCCGCAGTTATGTGGTGCGTAAGGGAACGGATACAGCCATGATGCCTCAGAATGTTTATTTGAACAGATATTACGAACGCGGAGAGTCGCGTCCGGAAGAACATATCACCTTGCTGACAGACCGCGCCTTGTATCGTCCCGGTCAGACCGTTTATGTCAAAGGTATCGCTTATGAACAGGAGGCGGACAAGGCTCATGTTTTGGCAGGGAAGAGTTATCAGGTACGTTTGTTGGACGTCAACAGGAAAGAACTGGTACAGAAGAATGTAAGTACCAATGAATTCGGTTCCTTTACCACAGAATTTGTGTTGCCTGCAGTCTGCTTGAATGGTAACTTTACAATTGATGTAAAAAACAACGCTTCCGTTTCCGTACGGGTGGAGGATTACAAACGGCCTACCTTTGAGATTACCTTTAATCCGGTGGAGGAGGCTTTCTGCTTGGGAGATACGGTGGATGTAACAGGCAATGTCAAGGCATATAACGGGACGGCAATTCAGGATGTTCCGCTGACATATACCGTTACCCGTCGCAGTAACCGGAGATATTGGGGAGATGGGGCCGTATCGCTTGTTTCGGATACGGTGCAACTGGATGCGAAAGGCAACTTTTCCATTCCAGTTGTTCTGAAGCCGGATACGGATAATACGGGTAGGGAACGTTTCTCCTATCAGATAGAGGTAGCGGTGACAAGTGATACGGGTGAAACGCAGACTTCGCATTACTTTCTGAACGCTACCCGTCGGGCTTATTTCTTTGTGTCCGACATCAGCAGGGAGTTATGCAAAGAAGATTCCATATCGGGAATGCTGTCGGTGATGAATGCTGTTAATGAAACGCTGTCCGTGAAAGGGACGTGCCGTCTTTATCCCGTTCTTGACTCCAAGACGGGGAAAATCTCCGATAAGCCGGTTTATGAGAGTGCGTTTATGCCGGGCGAAAAGAAAGACTTTACAGCTTGGAAACAACTGCCGTCGGGAGAGTACCGCTTAATTCTGTCGGTGCACGGTCGCGACGGCAAGAAAGTCAGCAATGCGGACAATGCGGTGAACATTGTACTGTTCTCGCTGAAAGATGAACGTCCGGCTGTGTTTATGGAAACTTTCCTTTATGAAAAGAATACGGAGTTCGATGCGGCTCATCCGGCAATCTTCTATTTCGGCACTTCCATGAAGGACGCATACGTTCTGGTAGATGTTTTCGGGCAGAAAGGCAGATTGGAGAGCCGTACTTTGTCGCTGAACGACTCGATTCTCCGTATGGAATATCCTTATCGGGAAGAGTATGGAGATGGGGTTGCCGTGCAGTTTACTTTCGTAAAGAACGGACTGCTATATACCCGTAGGGTGGAATTGAGGAAACGTCTGCCGGAACGGACGCTGGATATGAAGTGGGAAGTCTTTCGCGACCGTTTGCGTCCGGGGCAGGAAGAAGAGTGGAAGCTGGTCATCAAAACTCCGCAAGGTTTTCCTGCCGCAGCCGAGATGCTGGCAATGATGTACGATGCTTCATTAGACCGGATTTATAGCCGTAGCCAGTCATTAAGTGTTTATTACAACCGGTATATTCCTTATTACTATTGGGATATCAGTAATAATAACGGAAAAAGTTATGCTCCTTACTTCCCGGTGAAGTCATGGAGAGTTCCTGTTTGGCGCTTCGACTATTTCTGTTCTCCTTATAACGGGGGGGCGGAAGTACTGCAAATAGTAGAGAACGATGCGGTTCTCTGCGAGCCGGTAATTATGGGGTATGGAGCCACACGGACCAAAATGGAAACAGGACGTGCAGTTGAAGTGAAGTATGTTCCGGTACAGGTAGAAGAAGGAGTGGCAGATGTTGTTTTTGAGTCGGAGACGATTCCGCTTGATGAACAGGCGTTACAGCCTATGGCCGATTTGCGTACTAATTTTGCGGAAACGGCTTTCTTCTATCCTCAGTTACGCACGAATGAACAAGGAGAGGTCGCTTTTTCCTTTACCATGCCACAGAGTCTGACACGCTGGAATTTCCGCGGTTATTCCCATACTAAGGATATGATGACAGGTATGCTTGACGCTACCGCTGTCACCGCTAAAGAGTTTATGCTTACTCCGAATATGCCCCGCTTTGTACGGGTAGGCGATAAGACACAGATAGCTGCCGGCATTGCCAACCTGACGTGTAAGGCAATAAAAGGCACAGCCGTATTCACCCTTTTTGATCCGACGACGGAGAAGATTATTTCCACCGGTCGCCAGAAGTTCTCGGTGGAAGCCGGAAAGACAGCATCGGTTGGTTTCCGGTTTGATGTAACAGACCGTTACGAACTGCTTGGTGTCCGTATAGTTGCCGATGGCAGTACTTTCAGCGATGGTGAACAGCATTTGTTGCCTGTACTGAGTGATAAGGAATATATTACAGAGACGCTTGCCATGCCCGTTCGTGGTGAAGAAACGCGTACTTTCTCGCTGGACAGTCTGTTCAACGGTAACAGCCGTACGGCAACCGACCGTCGCCTGACCGTGGAATTTACAGGCAATCCGGCATGGTATGCTGTACAAGCCCTGCCTGTACTGAGTGAGCCTTCAACGGATAACGCCATTTCCTGGGCAACCGCTTTCTATGCCAACACTTTGGCGGGATATATCGCAAATAGCCAGCCGCGCATTAAAGCGGTATTTGATAACTGGCGTCTGTCGGGTGGAACAAAAGAAACTTTCCTCAGCCGGTTGGAGCAGAACCAGGATGTGAAGAATATTCTGTTGGGCGAATCCCCTTGGTTGCTCGAAGCTACTACTGAGGCTGAACAGCAGCAGCGTATCGCTACCTTATTTGATGTTAACCAATTAAATTACCGTAATATGGCATCCTTGCTCAAACTGAAAGAATTGCAGGGCGAGGATGGCGCATGGAGCTGGTTCGGCGGCATGTCCGGCAACCGTTATGTAACGGGATATATCACCGGATTGCTTGTCCGTCTTTCTTTGCTTACGGATAAGGCATTGCCGGAAGAAGCAGCGATGATGAAAGCCAAGGCCTTTGACTATCTGAACAAAGAGGCTCTGAAAGAGTACCGTGCTATCCGCAAGGCAGAGAAGAACGGAGCGAAGATTACCGTTTTGTCGGATGCCACTATGGAATATATGTATCTGGTATCTCTCGGTTCGGTAAAGCTCTCCGGAGAATATGCAAAAGCATTCGGTTACTTCCTTACCAAGCTGGGACGTAATCTTGAGAGCGGTACCATGATCCGTAAAGCGCAGACAGCCGTTATCCTGCAGAAGGCAGGACGCAAAGCGGAAGTGGATGAGTTTATAGCTTCCATAAAAGAACACCTTGTACAGACGGATGAAATGGGAGCTCATTTTGCTTTCCATGCCAATCCTTATACTTGGGGTATGATGCCTGTACCCGCTCATGTAGCTGTAATGGAAGCTCTGCGTGAGGCAGGCGACAACGATGCTTTGGTAGAAGAAATGAAGCTTTGGCTGCTGAAACAGAAACAGACGACAAGCTGGGATTCTCCGGTAGCTACTGCTGATGCGGTTTATGCGTTGTTGTGTCAAGGTAGCGATTTGCTGGAAAGTAAAGGGGATGTCCGCATTACTTTGGGTGATAAGGTGTTGGAGACTTTCTCTCCAGCAAAGACCACCATACCCGGATTGGGATATGTTAAGGAAGTCTTTGCGCAAGGCAGTCCTGAGGTGAAAGCAAAGTCCGTTACCGTAGAGAAAAGGGATGCGGGCATTGCATGGGGAGCTGTCTACGCACAATACTTGTCGCCCATATCCGATGTGAAGCAGCAGGGCGGAGCGCTGAACATTGAGAAGAAACTCTTTGTAGAGCGCATTTCGGCCGACGGGCAGAAATCTTTGCAACCGTTGACAGAGGTAGCACAGCTCTTCGTGGGTGATAAGATTGTTTCCCGACTTACTGTCCGGCTGGACCGTGCCATGGATTTCGTTCAGTTGAAAGACCAGCGCGGAGCTTGTTTCGAACCGGAAAATTCGCTTTCGGGTTATCGCTGGAACAACGGGGTCGGATATTATGCGGAAGTGGAAGATGCAGGAACCAATTTCTTCTTCGATCATCTGGGTAAAGGCGTTTATGTATTGGAACATAGCTATCGGGTGGCTCGTGGCGGTACGTATGAAACCGGACTGGCTACCGTGCAGTGTGCCTATGCGCCGGAATATGCTTCTCACTCTGCGGGAGGAACTGTTATTATTAAATAGGCCGGATAGATTTACTTGCTATCGAATGTTTATAGGTTATAAAAAGCAGAACGAAAATCTGTGTATCTCGCTTAAAAGCTTTACATTTGTGCAACTAATTTAGAAGCAATATAAATGAGACGCAGTTTTATCACTCTATATGCGATTGCAGCTACGGCATTGACTGCCGTAGCTCAACCGCGTTTTACCTCTAATACGGAAACGTATGATTTCGGGCAGATTGAATGGAAACATCCGGTGACGGTACAATATTCCATAACAAACACGGGTGACCGACCTTTGGTGCTTACCGAGGTGGAACCCGATTGTGCCTGTTCCGTGGCCCAATGGACAAAGACATCTATCGCCCCGGGAGCAAAGGGAACAGTCAACGTCACTTTTGATGCGGAGGCTTTGGGGCATTTCAACAAATCCGTAGCCATTTACTGCAATGCACAACCCCATCTGGTCTATTTGAAGTTCAACGGTGAGGTAGTGCGTGAAATCAAGGACTTTACCAAAACCCATCCATACCTCATCGGACAAATACGTATTGACAAGAACAGTCTTGATTTTCCCGATGTACAAGCCGGTGAGAAGCCGGTGATGCATATCGGGGTAGTGAACCTGTCCGATCGTCCATACGAACCCGTGTTGATGCATCTGCCGCCCTATCTGCAAACGGAAGTAAAACCCAATGTCCTGCAAAAAGGAGAGAAAGGGGTCATTACCGTCACATTGGATTCCGAACGGCTGACGGACTTCGGATTGACGCAGTCCTCTGTCTATCTGGCACGTTTTGCAGGCGACAAGGTGGGCGATGAAAATGAGATACCTGTTTCCGCTATTCTTCTGCCGGACTTTTCGGGCATGAGCGATACGGAAAAGGCGAATGCTCCTGTCGTCAACCTTTCTATCAAGGATATTGACATGAGCACAGCATTGGCAAAGAAGTCGAAGGCACGTCAGGATATTGTTATAACGAATACCGGACGTTCTCCTTTGCAAATCAGCAAGCTTCAGGTATTCCATCCGGCAGTGGGAGCCGGTTTGAAGAAGAGCGTGCTGAAACCGGGCGAAAGCACCCGTCTGCGTGTAACGGTTGTAAAGCGGAATATTGGAAAGAAACGCCGTCATCTGCGTTTGCTGATGATTACGAATGACCCGATGCAGCCGAAAGTCGAGATTAATATTAAAGCGAAATAAACCATAAATCTTACCATGGAACATCCAGAAAATAGCGGAGAATATAAAGGTCTGGTTGTCAATTCAGGCATTGAGCAACCTTCATCCGTCAATCCTTATTTGAAGCGGAAACCGAAAAAACGTCAACTTTCCGTTGCAGAGTATGTAGAGGGCATTGTGAAAGGTGATGTTACGATATTAAGCCGTGCCGTAACACTGGTGGAGAGCGTAAAGCCCGAACATCAGGCCATAGCGCAGGAGGTGATAGAAAAGTGTCTGCCGTATTCCGGCAATTCCGTTCGCGTAGGCATCAGCGGTGTGCCGGGAGCCGGTAAAAGTACGTCTATCGATGTATTCGGATTGCATGTATTGGAGAAATACGGCGGCAAGCTGGCTGTGCTAGCCATCGACCCCAGCAGCGAACGCAGTAAGGGCAGTATCTTGGGCGACAAAACCCGCATGGAGAAACTCTCCGTTCATCCCAAATCCTTTATCCGTCCCAGTCCCTCGGCAGGTTCGTTGGGCGGTGTGGCGCGTAAGACGCGTGAAACGATTGTACTTTGCGAAGCTGCCGGATTTGATAAGATATTTGTAGAGACAGTGGGTGTGGGACAGAGCGAGACGGCCGTACATTCAATGGTGGATTTCTTCCTGCTTATCCAACTTGCCGGTACGGGCGACGAGCTGCAAGGCATCAAGCGCGGCATCATGGAGATGGCGGACGGTATCGTCATCAACAAGGCGGATGGGGATAATCTGGAACGTGCCAAGCTGGCTGCTGCCCAGTTCCGTAATGCACTGCACCTTTTTCCGGCTCCGGAGAGCGGCTGGACACCGCAGGTCCTGACCTATTCCGGCTTCTACAATCTTGGAGTACAGGAAGTATGGGATATGGTATATAAGTATATAGACTTCGTGAAAGATAACGGCTATTTTGAATACCGCCGTAACGAGCAGAGTAAATATTGGATGTACGAAACCATTAACGAACAACTTCGTGACAGTTTCTATCATAATCCTACAATTGAGGCGATGCTGGCCGATAAAGAGAGTCAGGTATTAAAAGGTAATCTGACATCCTTTGTTGCTGCCAAGAACCTGTTAGATACTTATTTTGCGGGATTGAAAAATTAGTGGGATGCACTTCAAGGCATCTTCCCCCTTACTATTTGTTTTTAGGCACGGATTACACAGATTTACTTTATTCTTTTCCGTGTAATCCGTGTCTAAAAGAAATCATCAACTACATTTTGACAGTCTCTCGTTTCCTACACCTCTTTCCCTTCCTTCTCAAAGTCTTTGCGTGATTTGCTTTGCGTAACGATATATACACCGAGAAATACCAGTGCAATGGCAATACCTTTTTCCATATTGAATGTAGCCATGCCGACTATGACTGTAACGATTGAAGCCACGATAGGTTGCATATAGTTGTACATGCTTACTACTGTGGGGCGCAACAGTCTTTGTGCCGTCATGATACATATATAAGCCAGGAAGCTGCCGCCTACCACTACATAGCCTACTTGTAATAGTGCCGCAGTAGAGATTTCAACCCATTGTATAGCGGCTACATCATGGTAAGAGAAAGGGATATAACACATGGAAGCATATACAAACATCCATTTATTCAGGGTTATAGGAGAGTATTTTTGGGATAATCCTTTGAATACGGTCAAGTAAATAGAGAAACTGATTTGGGCGATGAGGCACAGCAAGTCACCCATGATGCTGCCATTGCCGCTTCCTGCATTGCTGCTGCTCATAATCAGTATCAATGCACCCATGGCGCCTACAAAAATGCCCAATACTTTTTTATTCGTAACGGGCTCTTTCAGATAAATGGCAGCTACAATCATGGTTACGATAGGAAGAGTGGTGGTTACGATAGAGGCATCAATAGGGGAAGTCATAGACAGTCCGAAAATATAGACTCCTTGATTGAATACCAATGCGAAGAGTGCGGCAAAGAATATCTTCAACATATCCCGGTGGTCTACCTGCTCGCGTTTGCAGAACAGTGAGAGCAACCAGAAACAGGCTGCTGCACCTACCATGCGGAAAGTGGTGACAGATAGAGCGGAGAACTCGACTAATGCGGATTTGCCGACAGGTGCCATTAGTCCCCATAGGATATTGGCGGTTAGAGCGAACAGATGACCTTGTATGTTCTTGTTCATATTGTAAAATGTGTATTATTTGTGGTGAAAAACGCTGCGAAGGTAACTATTTTCTCAATCTCTTTCTTTATATTTGCTACATGAATATATAGAAACCATGGAAGTACAGGCCAATTACATCAGACGTATCGAAATACACGGATTGTGGCACCGATACGATATAGCTTGGGAGTTGCGTCCCGATGTCAATATACTTTCCGGCATCAACGGAGTAGGAAAGACTACGATTTTAAACCGTTCGGTGGGTTACCTTGAGCAAACTACGGGAGAGGTAAAGAGCGATGAGAAAAATGGTGTACATGTTTTCTTCGACAATCCGGAAGCGACTTTTATTCCTTATGATGTAATCCGCAGCTACGACCGTCCTCTTATTATGGGAGATTTCACCGCCCGCATGGCAGACCCGAATGTAAAGTCCGAATTGGATTGGCAGCTCTATCTGCTCCAGCGTCGTTATCTTGATTATCAGGTGAATATCGGTAACAAAATGATTGAGCTGTTGAGCGGTGACGAACAGCAACGGAGTCTGGCTCCCGCCTTATCTGTGCCTAAACGGAAATTTCAGGATATGATTGACGAACTGTTCAGCTATACTCGTAAGAAAATCGACCGCAAGAGCAATGACATTGTCTTTTATCAGGACGGCGAGCGGCTTCTGCCCTATAAACTCTCGTCCGGCGAGAAACAGATGCTGGTAATCCTACTGACCGTACTTGTGCGTAATGAAGAGCATTGCGTGCTTTTCATGGACGAGCCGGAAGCATCGTTGCACATCGAGTGGCAGCAAAAACTTATCGGCATGATACGTGGACTCAATCCGAATGTGCAGCTCATTCTCACCACCCATTCGCCTGCCGTGATTATGGAAGGTTGGCTGGATGCGGTGACCGAAGTGGAAGATATTTCAACGGTGATTGGCGGCAGGTGAGTATCAATCGCACATCACTGAATATTCATTATTAAATCAATATTTATTTTGGCAACATCTCTCCGACATAATCTTACTTCAGCCTATTTGGACGCCGCACACAAATTCTCGTCAAAGAAAGGGCGCAGGCGTATTGTGGCGTATGTGGAAAGCTATGACGACATCGCTTTCTGGCGTACCCTTCTGGCTGAGTTCGAGAATGAGGAGCGTTATTTCCAGGTGATGCTTCCTTCCGCCACTTCGCTGGCAAAGGGCAAGAAAATGGTGTTGATGAATACGCTCAATACCACGGAACTCGGACGTAGCCTGATAGCTTGTGTGGACAGTGACTACGACTTCCTGTTGCAGGGAGCCACCAATGTGTCGCGGAAGATAAACCGTAATCCTTATATTTTCCAAACCTACGGGTATGCCATTGAGAATTTCCATTGTTTTGCCGAAAGCCTTCATGAGGTTTGTGTACAGGCAACACTGAACGACCGTCACATCCTTGATTTCCCCGCTTTCCTGAAACGCTATTCGCAGATAGCCTATCCGCTGTTCTTATGGAACGTATGGTTTTACCGCCGGCACGATACGCATACATTTCCTATGTACGATTTCAATTCCTATGTCCGTTTGCAGGAAATAAACCTGCGGCATCCTTACAGTGTCTTGGATGCCATGCAGCGTACGGTATCTGCCAAACTTTCCGAAATGGAAACCCGTTTCCCGCAGTATATAGAGGATGTTGACCGGTTGGGTGAGGAACTGCGGAAATTAGGATTGGTTCCCGACAATACCTATCTCTATATGCAGGGGCATCATATCATGGATTGTGTGGTCCTGAAGTTGCTGATACCCGTTTGCACCGTACTGCGCCGTGAACGCGAGCAGGAAATTAAACGCTTGGCAGAGCATAGCGAACAGTTCCGCAATGAACTGACGGGTTACGAAAACAGTCAGGTCAATGTATCCGTCATGTTGAAGAAAAACAGCGGTTACAAGAACCTTTATCTCTATCAGTGGTTAAAAGAAGACATCCGCGAGTTCCTCGAACGGGAAAAGCTCTGACGCTCTATTATACTTTATACCTAACTATCATGGATATACTAAAGAATATCGACGAATTATTGATTTCTTGGGGAACAGCCCCTTCTTTGGCCGATATGCTCGATCAGTTTATAGCTTTTGCGCTTGTGCTTATCATTGCTTTTCTGGCTGATGTCATTTGTCGGAATATCCTGTTGAAAGTAGTGGCGCATTTGATAAGGAAAACAAAAGCCACATGGGATGATATTGTTTTTGACCGTAAGGTACTGATTCACCTCAGCCGTATGGTGGCTCCCGTTATCATCTATGTCTTTATTCCGGTAGCCTTTGCCGAGACGAGTTCCTCCACGTTGGGCTTTATCCAGCGTGTCTGCCTGATTTATATTCTTATCACATTCCTAAGTTTTATCAACTCGTTCCTGAAGGCAGTTTATGCCGTATACAGCGAGAAGGAGCAGCTTCGCGACCGCCCTTTGAAGGGTATGTTGCAGACTGTCCAGGTGATACTTTGGTTTGTAGGGGCTATCGTGGTGGTAAGTATTCTGATTGACAAGTCTCCGTTGTCGCTATTGGCGGGGTTGGGTGCTTCTGCCGCTATCCTGATGCTGGTGTTCAAAGATTCGATTATGGGATTTGTTTCGGGGGTGCAGCTCTCCGCCAATGATATGCTGAAGGTGGGCGACTGGATTGCGATGCCCAAATACGGTGCAGACGGTACGGTGATAGAAGTCACGCTGAACACTGTGAAGGTGCGTAACTGGGATAATACCATTACCACGATTCCGCCGTATCTGCTTGTCAGCGACTCATTCCAGAACTGGCGCGGCATGCGCGAGAGTGGGGGACGGCGTGTCAAGCGCTCCATAAACATTGATATGAACAGCGTCCGGTTCTGTACTCCGGAGATGCTGGACAAATACCGTAAGATTCGTTTGCTGAAAGATTACGTAGAGCAGACGGAAGCGGTGATAGAGGAGTATAATAAGAAACATCATATCGACAATTCCGTCCTTGTCAATGGGCGTCGTCAAACCAATCTGGGTGTGTTCCGGGCCTATCTGACCGCTTATCTGAAAAGTCTTCCCGATGTAAACAAGGAACTGACCTGCATGGTGCGGCAGTTGCAGCCGACCGACCGCGGTATTCCTATGGAACTTTATTTTTTCTGTGCCATCAAGGACTGGGTTCCATACGAGGGAGTGCAGGCAGATGTATTTGACCATGTGTTGGCCATCATTCCCGAATTCGATTTGCAGGTATTCCAATCACCGTCGGGAAGGGATTTCCAAAGGGTGCTGTCTTAACTCCTGGAGGATAATTGGGTGCGGATGCTTTATGGGGATACGGTTGTGCGGACAGAAAAAACATACAACCTGCAAAAGTTTGAACCGTTGCAGGCTGTTGCCCTGATAAACTTTATAAAGAGAATTTGGAATGCGTGCGGGTTATTTTATCCAGTTTCCTTTCATCCAGTCGCATGCGGCTTTAATGGCATCGAAGGAAGTGTAGGACAGCGTAGCATCCACTTTGTTGCTTGTTACGGCGGTGAAGTCGTCGTTGGTGTAATCTCCGTCGGATTTCAATGCGGCAGTGACGGTCATATTGGTGAGTTTGGAAGTACCGTTTTTCAGTGCGGCATTCGTTAATGCGCTCTCCACTACCAGCGGTTGCCCCTTGCCGCATACTTTGGCATTGTCTATATCGGCTTGAGTGCCGCGGCGCAGACGGATGCCTTGTTTGCTTTCGCCGTTACCTGCGAGGATGAGGTTTTTGAGTACAGGATGCGATACGGGAGTGGCTGCATTGTCGTTTTCATTATTGTCCGCTTCGATGAGGCAGTCGCAGTCGTATCCTAATGTGGCTTTGGCTTCCTGATAGGCAACGAGGTCAGTGCCTTTTCCGTTCCAGCCTTCGGTCCAGTCGAAAGAGTCGTCGCTGCAACTTACCACTACCATATTGCTTACGTTTACCGAACCGCCGAAGAACTCGAAACCGTCATCCGAACCTTTGTAAGCCTCGCAGTGGTCTACAATCGTACCGCTTCCTACACCGTAAAAGGAGATACCGTTGGCCTCATGTTCTTCGTCGAAGGCAAATCCGGTGTATTCCAGACGGATGTACTGCAATGTTCCGGAATTGTCGGCATCGTCATTGCCGCCATATACGGCGCCGCCTATCTCTGAACTTCCTTTACCGCCTTCGGCATTGGTATGCGCTTTTCCGCAGATATGAATGCCGCCCCATGCTCCGGGTTCCTCTTTTTCGCTGGTCATGACGATGGGTTTGTCGGGCGTGCCTACAGCATTGATTTTGGCACCTTGCTTCACCAGGATATAGTCTACGATATTGTCATAGACAGATATAATCTTTACTCCTTCTTCGATGTTCAATGTGGCGCCTGCCTCTACAATGTATTCACCGCTCAGTTTATAGGTGTTGCCGGCTTTCAGGGTTACGTCTTCGGTTATTGTACCTTTCAGGGTACTGCCGTTTTCTATCCCGTTGCCTTTGTCATTGTTGCTGTCGTTGGTGTTGTCATCGCTGCAAGCGGTGAGGGTCAGCATTCCGGCTGCGAGAGCCAGCGAATAGAATTTCGATTTCATTGTTTTCATAATTCAATTGTTTTAAGTTGACTGTTCGTCTGTTTGATAATCTATTTAAAAGGATTTATAATTTGTAGCTGAAGCCAATTTCAAAGTCGGTGCCTTTTTTATAGCGCTCCACTTCCACTTCCGTGCCGGTGGAAGGTACTTCCTGCTTAAAGATGACGTTACGGTTCAGCAGGTCGTTTACTTGCAGTTTCAGGCTGAAATGCTTGTTGAGGTCGTATCCGGCACTGAAGTTCAGTGTGTGCAGAGTCTGTTGCTTGATGTCTCCCAGATTGGATACGCCCACCGCATGGATGCGGCTGCCTTGCAGATTGTATAGTAAGGCGAGGTTCAGTTGCCGTTCTTCACCGAAGCGGGGAGAGTAGGTGAGGTCTGCATTGGCCAGAATGGGAGAGGCGCCTTGCAAAGGACGTTCCTTGTTGGTGTAAGCGCCGCCTTCGGGCAGTTTTACGTTGGTATACATATAGCTGAGGTTAGCGCCCAAACGCAAGTCTTTTATCAATTGTTTGCGGAATTCCACTTCTACGCCGGCAGCCATTCCGTTGTCCGCATTCCGGAAGCTGTGCAGGGTAGCTCCGCCTTGCAATGCCTGGATACGTTCTATCGGGCTGTCGAGGTATTTGAAGTAACCAGTCAGCGAAATCATGTCTCCGTTTTTGCCGAAGCGTTCGTAACGCAGGTCGAAGTTGTAGTTGTAGCCGTTCTGCAACTCGTCATTACCGCGGATTTGTGCCGAACCGTAGGATTCCTGATAGAGGAAGGGAGCCATTTCGATGAATGATGGGCGGGTAATGGTACGGGATGCGGAGAAACGGATGCTGTTGGCGTCGTTTATTGTGTACTTCAGATTTAGGGTGGGAAAGAAATCGTTTTTATCCAGATTACGCCGTTCGGCATACCAGTCGCCGCCATCGGTGGCATAGTCCACCCACTGTTTGCTTATTTCGTAGCGTACGCCGAGGTTTACAAGTAATGACGGTACGGGATAGAAGTCGGTCAGCAGGTATCCGGAGTAAATTTCATTTCCTGCGCGGTAGCTGTCTTTGGGTTGCATCACGCGTTGTACCGTTACGTTTCCGTTTGCTATGTTCTCTTGGTTCAGGAAGCCGTCGGTATCGTAGATGTCGGTAACGGTGGGGTTAATTTTGTTCAGGTTGTAGTAGAAACGGGTTGCTTTGTAGTCGCGGCTTTTATTCTTATAGTTGAAGCCCAGTTTCAGAAAATTGTTTTCGTTCCATTTCCAGCGCAGGGCGAGGTTGCCGTTCCACTCCTTTTCATCCAGGCTGCCGAAATAGCGCATGGTTTCCTGGCGGTTCAGTTTGAACAGGCCGAGTGTGCCGTCATCATTCTTTATGTACATCACTTGGCGTCTGTCCGGTTCTTCGCTTCCTGTCTTGCTGTACGACCCGCCCCAGGTCAGTTCCCAACGGTCTTGTTCGCCGAGGTTGTGAAGGCCGTTCAGTTGGTGGTTCTGCAAAGTGTAGATATGTGTGATGTTATTGCTTCCGGTCAGCTCGTGGTCTTCGGAGTCTGTTCCCTCGCGGCGTTGGTAAGTGTCTGTGGCATTACGCGTATAGAAAAAGGTATAGCCTATGCGGTCGTGCCGGCGCAGCGTGTAGCCTATGTATCCTAATGCAGCGAGTTTCAGTTCTTGGGCATAGCTGTCGTATGAGAAGTTGTCCTGTACATTGCCTGTTGCTTCCAGGGTTTTATAGAAAGCGTTGTCCATATTCTGATAGCCGTTGCCGGCGCTTACGGATGCCAGTATGCTGAGCGTTTGGCCGTCGATGCTGATGTTCTTGCCGAAGCCGAAGTTGCCGTTGAAGTCTGGCAGGGTTGATTTCTTCTTTACGGCAAACGAGGTGTCGAATATATTTCTGGTCTTTACATAGTTGTCAAAATCCGACAGAGACATATCGAGTGCCGCCTGGTCCACACCGGAAGTCTTGAACAATGAGCCGTTGCGGTTCATCTGATAGCGGTCTTTGCCCAGGGTATTGAACTTCCCGCCGGTGTTGAAACTGATGCTGAAGAAATCTTCGGCGATGTTCTCTTTGGTACTGATGTCTATATGTGCACCTGAATAGTCGGCAAAGGCTTCCGCGTTATATACCTTGCTCACGGTGATGTTCTGTATGGTGCTCGATGGAAATAGATCCAGCGGAATCAGCTTGTTGTCGGGATTGGGAGAGGCGATGGGAAGACCGTTCAGGGTAGTCGTGCTGTATCGGTCGCCCAATCCCCGTACAATGAGTTGGCCGGCATCGGCAATGGAGATACCGGTAATCTTTTTTACCCCTTCTTCCACATTGCTTATACCTTTGATGCTCATCTCTTTTGAGCCGATGTTTTCGATGGCGAGTGTCGCTTTCCGGCGTTCCATTTGCAGGGCACGTTCGCCCTCAAGGTTTTTCCGGGCCACTACGGATACTTCACCCAAAGCCTGTGCGTCGCTTTCCAGTTCGAAGTTCAGTATGACATCGGCTTTGCCTGTCTTTACATTGTTTACAACGATGTCTTTGTAGCCTACATATTTAATGGATAATGTGTAAATGCCGTTTGTTACATTCAGGGAGTAGTTTCCGTCCATATCGGCAATGGCGCCTTGTGTGGTTCCTACTATCTGTACGGTAGCTCCGGTCAGCGGTTCCCGGGTCTGTTTGTCGGTAATGGAGCCTTTGATAGTACCTGCCATGACTGTCATGACAGAAAGTGCAAGGAATAAAATAAGGAAGAAAATCTTTCCTAAATCTAATTTTGTACTCATCTCTTTTATGCGTTTCTTAATCCGCTGCAAAGATGCGCCGAACGTGTTTCAAGAGTGCTACATACGTTATACATTCTATTTTCGTTTGTATTAAGGAGTTGTTACTTTATAGCAAAAAAAGGATATTTTATATCAAAATAGTTATTCTATAATGTTTTTAAGGTTGATATTTTTGTTGCAGTAAAACACTGTGTTCGAAAACGCTAATTTAAACTAATTGTAAACCAAGATTATTCTATGAGAAGCAGGAAGAAAGAAGGAGTATATTTTATGAGTATACTCAAACGTCAGGTGCTGTTTGTGCTCTTTGCTTTTGCAGCAACCTTGTGCGTATTCGCGCAAAACAAAACAATCACAGGACTTGTAGTAGACGGAAACGGTGAATCCATCATCGGTGCCAGTGTTCTTGTCAAAGGGACAACGAATGGAATTATCACTGACATTGACGGTAAGTTCACACTGAATGATGTGCCCGAAGCGGGAGTTATCCAGATCAGTTATATCGGCTACAAGACTCAGGAAATCTCCGCTAAGAACAAGACCAATCTTAAAGTGGTGCTTGTAGAAGACAACGAAATGCTGGATGAGGTAGTGGTAGTAGGCTATGGCGTTCAGAAGAAATCGGACGTTACCGGCGCCATGATTCGTGTAGGTTCCGAGGAACTGAATTCACGTCCGGTAGCCAACGCCTTTGAAGCTATGCAGGGCAAGGCAGCTGGTGTAGACATTGTCAGCAATGAGCGTCCGGGCGAAGTGGGAACGATTAACGTGCGCGGTGTGCGCTCCTTGAGCGCCAGCAATACCCCGCTATATGTAGTGGATGGTATTCCTTTGATGTCCAATAGCGGTATTGAAACTTTGAATCCGCAGGACATTGAGTCTATTGATGTATTGAAAGACGCCTCTGCTACGGCTATTTACGGTTCTCGTGGTGCTAATGGCGTTATTCTGGTTACTACCAAATCCGGTAAGGAGGGTAAGATGTCTTTGAACTACTCCGGTACGGTTACTATCGAAAACCTGCAGGACTATTCCGAAATGATGAACTCTGCAGAGTATATCGATTGGCGTCGTTGGTCTTATTACTATCTGAATCCTTCCAAATATCCTCGAGGAGACCAGCCCACTAAAGAGAACGATTATGAAATCTTTTTAGGTGCTACAGACCCTACGGCTTGGAAGAACATTGAAAAAGGTTGGGCAGGTGGAACTTGGGACGGTTCTCGCGTGCCTAATACGGATTGGTGTGATATGGTTACGCAGACCGGAGTTACCCATGAACACACATTGAGTGCCAGTGGCGGTACGGACAAGATGAAAGGTTATGCGTCTATTGGTTATTTGAATAATGAAGGTACAGTGAAAGGGCAATCTTATACTCGTTATACTACAAAACTGAGTTTGGATTTGAAGCCTACTAAATGGTTTAATTTAGGATTGAATGTTAATGGTACGTTTAGTGAACAGCAATATGGCTCCTCTGCAAGTTCTGTCGGTCAGTTAATTAAGGGTATGCCTTCCAACTTATATGCAGCATCTACCAGTTTGTTCCCTTATGCTTCACCTTATGATGAGGATGGCAACCGTATTGAATATCCCGGTGGTGATGATAAAGTAAAGAATGTAATGAATGAATGGAACAACAGTCAGAATGAACGCCGTATGTTCCGTGCTATCGGTAGTTTGTATGCTCAATTGGACTTAGGTGAAATTTACGCTCCTTTAAAAGGCTTTAGATATCGTTTTAATTTCGGACCGGATTTCCGTTATTATAGAAACGGTACATTCCGTAATGAAGAGTCAATCAGCAGTGAAGGTAAGAATCGTGCTTCTTTATCCAATCAGTCTGACTTTTCCTGGACGTTGGATAACTTGATTTACTATGACAAAGAATTTGGAAAGCATTCAGTGGGACTTACTTTATTGCAAAGTGCTACAGGGTATCACTACGAAGAATCCTCTATGGCAGCAGAAGGCATTCCTTTGGAAAGTGCGAAGTGGAATGCGTTATCAAAAGAAAATGTCTCTTTGCTGGATGAGTGGAATAGCGGGCTGATTGAGAAACAGCTCCTTTCTTATATGTTCCGTGTGAACTATGATTATAATAATAAGTACTTATTGACAGTTTCCGGTCGTTGGGATGGTGCTTCACAGCTTGCAGAAGGCAATAAGTGGGCTTTCTTCCCCAGTGCGGCTTTGGGTTGGCGCCTTGATCAGGAAGAATTTCTGAAAGATGTTACTTGGTTAAACCAGTTGAAATTCCGTTTGGGTGTTGGTGTTACCGGTAATTCGGCTATCGATCCTTATCAGACGAAAGGTGCTATTGTTTCGCTCTATTATCCGTTTGGTTCTGCGCTTGCTCCCGGTTATGCCGCTTCGGAGCCATTGATTAAAGATGGAGCTGTGGCAATGGCCAATAAGGATTTGTCTTGGGAGAAGACCACGCAGTATAACATCGGTCTTGACTACTCGGTATTAAACGGACGAATTTCGGGAGTTCTTGATTTCTATACTTCACGTACTACCGATTTGTTGATGGCAATGACAATTCCTTCATTGAACGGTTATACCAATACGTATGCCAATGTAGGTAAAACATCTAATATCGGTGTGGATATAACGTTGAATACAGTTAATGTCAAAACACGTGATTTTGAATGGTCTACCAGTATTAATGCTGCATGGCAGAAAGACAAGATTGATGAATTGGCAAATGGTAAAGAGGACGATATAAATAATAATTGGTTTATAGGACAGGCATTGGGTGTAATTTACGGTTACGAGTGTGGCGGACTTTGGAAAGAAGAAGACGCTGCCGAAATGGCTAAGTTCAATGCCAAAGGGCACTCATTCCAAGCAGGTATGGTACGTCCGATAGACCAAAATGGTGATTATAAAATCGACCCGAATGACGATCGTGTAATCATAGGACATACTCGTCCCCGTTGGACTTTTGGCATGACGAATACGTTTACTTACAAGAATTTCGACCTCTCTGTTATGATGTACGGACGCTTCGATTATATGGTAGATACCGGCGGTGAATGGCAGGGTGGACGTTATATGCAGCGTAAGATAAATTATTATAACGAAAACAACAAGAATGCAGAATATCAGAAACCTATTTACAATATTGGCGGTGGAGACCCTTACTATCGTATTGTAGGTTATAAGAACGGTTCATTCCTGAAAGTACGTAACATATCTTTGGGTTACACTTTCCCGCAGACGCTCATCAAGAAGTGGAATTTATCTAATTTAAAGGTTTATGTACAAGCCAAGAATCCGGGACGAATTTTCTCTAATATTGATTTCTTGGAATTGGATGCTTCGCAAGCATTTACTTCTACTTGGAACCGTGGATTCACAATTGGTTTGAATGTTGGATTTTAAATGTCATTAAAAGTATTACGATTATGAAACTACATAAAAAAATAACATTTGGCTTGTTAGCCTTGACTTTGGTAGGTCCGATGACTTCTTGCAGTGATTTTCTGGATGAGGAGTTGACTACTCAGCAGAATACAGATTTCTTCGATACTCAAGAAGGTATCGACCGTTTGGAAGTCAGCCTTTACTACAATTTACGTTTCCATTTTGCAAAAGAGTGGGCATGTGCCACTACTAACTATGGTACGGATGAGTTTCGTGTAGGTGGCGACGGTTCTAATGCTTCCTGGAATAATTATGATGGAAACTTCCAGTCATCGATTGTCAGCAACTCTACCAATATGTATGAAGTTTGGGATGGCATGTATATCGGTATCAACAATGCCAATCTGCTATTGAGTAAGGTTACTCCGGATAGTTACAAAGCAGACAATAAGAATACTTATATGGGAGAAGCTTATTTCCTGCGCGGGTTCAATTATCTGAAACTGGTATCTCAGTATGGGGGAGTTCCTTTGAAGCTTACTCCGAGCGAAACTCCGGAACGTGAATTTTCTCGCGCTACTGCCGAAGAAACATTGCAACAGGTAATCAGTGACTTAAAAGACGCTTATAAGTATCTGCCCGAAACAGCTCCCATGACAGGAAAGATGACGAAAGATGCAGCTGCGCATTTTCTTGCCAAAGCATATTTGCTGCGTGCCAGTGAGATAAATGATGATTGGAACAGCGCAACGAAAGAGGATGATTTGAAAGAAGCATTACGTTTGGCGCAAGAGGTTATATCTCATCGTAGTTTAGCTCCGAATTATGCAGATTTGTGGAATTATACTGAGCCGAACGGTGCAAACGAGCAATTGGATGAAATAATTCTGGCAGCTCAGTTCTCTTCTGACAAAGCAACGGAAGGAGCTAATGGTAATCAGTGTCATCTCTATTATGTTTCCGTATACAAAGATTTGCCGCAAATGCAACGTGATATTGCCGGTGAACGCGAGTATCAACGTCTCAGAACCACTTATTATATGTACAATGTGTATGATATGGTCGATGACTCTCGTTTCTGGAAAAGTTTTAAAACGAAATATGCGGTGAACAATCCGCAAAAAGGTTCCGGATACGCACACGGTGATTTGGGTATCATGTATGTAATTAACCGTCCCGGTGACACTCGTTTTGATGCTGTACAGCTTAACAATCAGGTGACTTATGACAAGACGGGGAAAACAATTCCGACTGTGTTTGTAGCTTATCCGAAAGACCGCAACGGAGAAGATGATGAGGCTTTATATGATTATACTAATCGTTATTGTACGTTGAATAAGTATATTGACGGTTCCCGTGAATCGAGAGACAGTCGTGTCGGTTTCCGCGACGGTATTCTTGCTCGTTTGGGTGAAACCTATTTGATTGCAGCCGAAGTGTTGATTCGTCAAGGTAAGTATCCTGATGCTTTAGGCTATATCAATGATCTTCGCGCACGTGCCGCTTATAAAGCAGGAGAAGACCGTTCTGCATATTGCGATGGTGGTGCTGCCTATAATGATAAAGCGTTGGGATATAAGGATGACGGTGTGAATTCTTATTTTGCAGAGAATTCTTATTATGAGTCCAACAATATCGACAGAAACATTAAGTCTGCTACAGACTTAAAGATTACGGATATTCACAACTTGCCGACCGAAGATGAGGCTATTATCAGTAAATTGGGGTATAGTACGGATTATGACCGTATGCTGTGTCTGTTACTGAACGAACGTTCTCGTGAACTTTGCGGTGAATTTCATCGTTGGCAGGATTTATCAAGAACGTTGACTTTGGTCGAACGCGCCAAAGCATTTAATCCGGATGCTGCACCCAATATTCAGGAACGTCATAATTTGCGTCCTATTCCGCAAACCTATCTGGATGCTATCCAAAAGGACGGTCATGCGTTGACTCCTGAAGAAAAGAAAGCGGAACAGAATCCCGGATATTAATCGGCATCCATTATAAGTTTATAATACAGTGAAGAGAAGAAGGCTCTCTGCCAATTGGGGTAGAGAGCCTTCTCTTTGTGTTTCTTTCCGGTAAAATAAACAATCGAAGATTGACGGGGTTATACTCCGCTGAATGCGCTGAAACCGCCGTCGATAGGAAGCAATGCGCCTGTAACGAAGCTGGCGGCATCGCTGCACAGGAACTGTACGGCGCCGTTCAATTCGTTGATGTCGCCGAAGCGTTTCATCGGGGTTTTGGCCAATACTTTCTTGCTGCGGTCGGTCAGTGAGCCGTCGGGGTTGATGAGTACGGCGCGGTTCTGGTCACCGATGAAGAAGCCTGGGGCGATGGCATTGACGCGGATACCGTCTCCGTATTTCAGTGCCAGTTCGCTTGCCAGCCATTGGGTAAAGTTGGCAACGGCTGTCTTGGCTGCCGAATAGCCCGGAACGCGGGTGATGGCGCTGTAAGCTGCCATGGAAGATACGTTGACGATGCAGCCCTTACCTTGCTTAGCCATCACTTTGCTGAACACTAAAGACGGGTAAACGGTTCCGTTCATGTTCAGGTTGGTCACTTTCTCCCAGCAGGAGATGTCCATGTCGTAGAAGTGCTGGTCGGGAGTCAGAGTTGCGCCCGGCATATTGCCGCCGGCAATGTTGAGCAGAATGTCGATACGTCCCCACTTGGCAACGATGTCATCGGCAAGTTTCTCAAGACTGGCGATGTCCAGCACGTTACCGACGATACCGATTACATCTTCACCATAGGTTTTCAGTTCCTCTACACGCTTGTCCAGCTGTTCCTGACGGATGTCTACCGCTACGACTTTAGCGCCTTGTTGCATAAAACACTTGGCAATGCTGCCACCCAATACACCACCTGCACCGGTGATGACCGCTACTTTACCTGCAATACTGAATTGTTCGTTCATAATCTTTGTCTCCTTTTTTCTTTCTTTTCTTTTTTTATACGGGGAAGCACGGGCATAAAGCATGAAGCGTATAACCCCTCATACTTTATTGTCTTCTGCTTCACGTATCTATATTGTATATTTTATGCTTGTGTTTCCTTCTGTTTCATTTCGTCTTGTACCACTGCCATCATACCTTCCACCTGTGCCAGCGCCAGCATACGGCCGTGGAATGAATAGCCGGGATTATATCCCTTGTCCTCATCGCCCAGCATCATCCGTCCGTGGTCTACACGCATGGGCAGATTCGGGTTTTCTTGCTCGAAGATGCGGATAAGGTCGATGAGGTGACCGCGTCCCGTCAGGTGGGAGCTTTCTATGAAGTTGCCACCCGGCATGGCTGCGGTGCTGCGCAGATGCACAAAGTGGGTGCGTGATGCAAACTTCCTGGCGAGTTCGCGGGTGTCGTTATGCTCTCCCGCGCTGAGCGAGCCGGCACAGAACGTCAGCCCGTTGTGGGAATTATCCACTGCATTCAGGAACCAGGCGATGTCCTCTTCGTTGGTTACGATACGCGGCAAGCCCAGTACCTGGAAAGGCGGGTCGTCGGGGTGTACGCACATATTTACGCCGTACTCCTCGCACACCGGCACGATGGAGGCAAGGAAATACCGCATGTTCTCGCGGAGCGCATCGCGGTCGATACCTTTGTACAAGGCAAGCAGATTTCTGAATATATTCACCGGATTCTTGTCGCCTTCCTTGATGTTGCCGTTTACGAATCCCTGCGTCTTTACGATAATCGCATCGACAAGGCTGTCTTTTTCGGCTTCGGTGATGGTCTTGTCCAGTTCGGCCACTTTAGCCAGCTCTTCGGCGGAGTAATCCTTTTCGGCTCCCTCACGTTGCAGAATGCGCAGGTCGAAATAGGCAAAACGCACCCGGTCGAAGTAGAGCGATGAGGTTCCGTCTGCCCAGGGGTGTTGCAAATCCGTGCGTATCCAGTCGATAACGGGCATGAAGTTATAGCATACGGTCTTTACGCCGCATTTGCCCAGATTGGCAAGACTGATTTTGTAGTTCTCTATCAGTTGTTCGCGTTCCGGTCCGGCATATTTAATGGCCTCGCATACGGGCAGGCTCTCCACAACCGACCAGCGCAAGCCATAGGACTCGATATATGTCTTCAAATCGTTGATGGCCTCTTCTGTCCAGATTTCGCCGTTGGGCACATCGTGCAAGGCGGTAACTATCCCTTCCACACCGATTTGCCGAAGCATACCGAGCGTTATTTTGTCTTTCTTACCGAACCATCTCCAAGTCTTTTCCATACTTCTTTTTGTATTAATGATTTAAAATGATTATTTACTGCAAATGTAGGCACTAAAACAGTTTGTATATAAACGGATATTTGCAGGATGTTTGCAGATATTTGCGTGTATTGAAAGAATAATGGGATAGCAACCTTTGCAACGAAGTAAACAGCTTTCAATCAATAGTATATAACTACCAATATAATACCTGCGTTTGGTACGGGAAATACCAACGGTTGGTACGCCTTGTACCGCACTTTGGTACGGCTCGTACCGCAGTTTGGTACAGCTCGTACCACGCTTTGGTACAGTTCATACCACGCTTCGGTACGTCTCCTGCCACCGGTTGGTATGCTCCATACCAACGGGGGTATTCTTTCCGTTTCCCTTTGTATTTTCTTTTTTTCCCGCAGACTTATTGTTATTATTCGCTATCTTTGTGTAAGGATAGGATGCGGCTCGGCAAACCGGGAGATGCCGTATCAACATCAGGCAGTGTTATGAGACAGATAATAAACGAACAGCTCCAGATATCGGAGTCCAACCCGATAAAGGCGCGCTATTACGACTACGACCGCTTCACTTACCCCTGGCATTTCCACAGCCAGTACGAAATAATCTATGTGAAGAAAAGCTGCGGCCGTTGCTTTGTGGGTGATTGCATAGAGCGTTTTTCGGAAGGCGATGTGGTATTGTTCGGTCCCAGCCTACCTCATTATATGCGGAGTGACGATGCTTATCACGGCGATAATCCCCGGTTGCGGGTGCAAGGAACTATCATTCAGTTTGAGGAGAACTTCATGCAATACTCGTTCGACCATTATCCGCAGTTTCACCAGATACGGGTGTTGCTGAAAGAGGCCAGACGGGGTGTTGTCTTTCACACGGCCGATGCCAGCCCGGTACGCGACATGGTATCCGCTTTTCCCGAACTGAAAGGATTCGGACAGATAACCGGTTTGCTGGATTTATTGCAGGCATTGGCGGTATCCGTCCCAAGAAGGATGCTGGCAAGCCCTTGCTACTATGAGAAGTTCCCCACAGCGGGAAACAAGCGTATCGATAAAATCATCTCCTTTATTAACAGCAACTACACCCGTTCCCTCAAGCTCGACGAGATAGCCGAAATGGCGAATATGAACAGCAGCGCCTTTTGCCGTTTCTTCAAGGACGCCACGAAAAAGACTTTCCTGCAATATGTGGCGGACATGCGCATAGGTTATGCCTGCAAACTGCTGACCATCGGCGATATGGAGGTTTCGCAGATAGCTGTGGAGTGCGGGTTCGACTCTATTCCACACTTCAACCGCACCTTCAAGCAACTGACGGGACTGACACCGACGCAGTACCGGAACCAGATAATGAAATGATTTCCCCCCTTCACCCTTCGTCTCCCATAAACAGGAGTGTGCGAAAGGGTGAAGGGGGGATGTGGTAAAAGTTATTTTACGGAATCTCGACCGTTACATACCGAACGAGAACTTGTCGATGGACTGGTATACCACGCTGGCAATACTCAGCGCCACGATGCCCAGCGTACAGATGGCAAGGCCGGCACGCGTGTAGTTATCGCTGCGGAAAGCGGCGATAGGCTCATCGCTCTTGTTGATGTACATTGCCTTTACAATCTTCAGATAGTAGTAAAGCGATAGAATCGTATTGATTAACGCAATGAACACCAGCAGATGAAAACCGCTTTCGAATGCCGCCGCAAAGATGAAGAATTTCGAGAAGAAGCCTGCGAACGGCGGAATACCTGCCAGCGAGAACAGTGCCAGCGTCATAAGGAAAGCCAGCTTGGGGTTGGTGGTGTACAATCCGTTGTAATCTTCCAGTGTAAACTTATCGGCGCGCAATGCTACAATCGTGATAACGGTAAAGACGGCGAGGTTGGCAAACAGGTAAATCAGTACGTAGTACACCAGCGACGTCATACCCAGCGACGTTCCGCTGATAACACCCAGCATGATGTAACCGGCTTGCGAGATACTGGAGAACGCCATCAACCGTTTCAGGTTCTCCTGACGCAGCGCGAAGAGGTTGGCGAGTGTGATAGAGGCGATGATAACCCAGTAGAGCACTTCCTGCCATTGCACCGCCATCGGTGCGAATACCTTATAGAGGATGGTCATCAGCACGAATGCCGCCGCACCTTTGGAGATAACGCTCAGGTAAGCGGTTACCGTACTTGGAGCGCCTTCGTATACGTCGGCCGTCCACAGGTGGAAAGGCACCAGCGAAATCTTGAATCCCATGCCGGAGAAGAAGAATACGAATGCCATAATCTGCAACGGGCTTCCGTCCAGATGTGCCGGAACATCGGCAAAGTAGAGCGTGCCTACCGTACCGTATATCAGCGAAATGCCGTAAAGCAGCAGTCCGCTGGAGAAGAGCGCGGTAAGGATGTACTTGGCGCCTGCCTCGGCAGAGTGGTGGCGGTACTTGTCGAAAGCCACCAGCGCAGCCATAGGGATACTGGCCGTTTCCAGTCCGATGAAGAACATCAGGAAGTGCCCGGCGGAAATCATGAAGTACATACCCAGCAGCGTGGAGAGTGTCAGTACATAGAACTCGCCCTGCTTGATTGCCGTATCGGGGCGGCGCATCCACTCGTGCGCCATGAGGAACACGATAAGCGTACCTATGCTGAGAATGGATTTGACGATACTCTGTATCGGCTGGTTATGGTACATCCCGCCGAAAGCGTCGGCTGCCGGACCGGGAACGATGGTTATAAGCGTATGGACGATGAGCAGGGCAACAGGCAGCATGGTGTTCAGCATCGGCTTGCCGTCATGCTTGTGCGCATCCGGACTCATGAAGAGGTCGGCTATGAAGAGGATAACGATAACCGCTATCAGCGACAGCTCTTCTTTCATTAATAGAAATTGGGAGTAATCCATGTTATTTGGTGATTAGTGATTAGTGTTTAGTGAGTGGCTAATAGGTTGACTACCGGCAGCACGCTGTCTCCAATCATGTTGCTTATCCACAGCGGAGCAAGACCCAGTCCGGCTACGCAGGCAATGAGGATGATTACGGCGGTACGTTCGTCCCAGGTGGCATCGGTCAATGTCAGGTGGTGCTTGTTGGTACAGGTTCCGTAGAGGATTTTACCGACAAGGCGCAGGATGTAGACTGCGGTAATCACGATACTCGTACAAGCGATGACGGTCCATGCGCGGTGGAAGGTATCGGGATGCTGGAAAGCGCCGTTGAAGATTGTCATTTCGGCAATGAAACCGCTGAGTCCCGGCAGACCGAGGTTGGCCAGACCGGCGATGACATAGGATACCGCCAGGAAGGGCATAATCTTCATCAGTCCGCTAAGCTCGCGTACGTCGCGTGTGTGCGTCCGTCCGTATATCATACCGATAAGGGCGAAGAACAGGGCGGTCATCAATCCGTGGGAAAGCATTTGCAGCACGGCACCCGTACAGGCCGTCCGGTTCATCATCAGGATGGCGAAAAGCACCAGTCCGCAGTGCGATACGGAAGAGTAGGCATTGATGTACTTCAGGTCGGTCTGCACGCAAGCGGAGAATGCTCCGTACACCACGGAGATACCCGTCAGTACGAGGAATATCCAGCCCAGCTCCTGTGCGGCTTCGGGCATCAGGTACATGGCAATGCGGAAACAGCCGTAGCCGCCCAGCTTCATCAGTACGCCTGCATGCAGCATACTGACGGCGGTAGGTGCGGATGCGTGACCGTCGGGGCTCCAGGTATGGAACGGGAACAGAGCGCCCAGCACGCCGAAACCGAGGAAGGTAAGCGGGAACCAGATGCGTTGTTGCTCTACGGGGATATTGTGCAGTTGGGCTATCTCCAGCAGGTTCATGGTGTTGGCGCCGCTACCGAAGTAGATACCGAGGATACCGATAAGCAGGAAAGCGGAACCGCCCATCAGCATCAGCGTCAGTTTCATGGCAGCGTATTCCTTGCGTCCCGAACCCCATACGCCAATCAGCAGGTACATCGGGATGAGCGCTACCTCGTAGAACATGAACATGGTGAACAGGTCGGTCGAGATAAAGAAACCGAACACACCCATCGACAGCAGGGTGAACCACAGGAAATATTCTTTGGTCAGCGGTTGCAGACGCCAGGAAGCGAATGTACCCGTAAACACGATAATGGCCGAGAGCAGCAGCATGGCTACCGAGATGCCGTCCACCCCTACGGAATAGTGGATGTTGAGGGCGGGATACCAGGCTACATCGGCACGGAACAGCATTTCATCCGTAGCGCCGCCGTGACGGGCTTGCAGGTAGACGACGGTCAGTCCGACGGCTGCAACGAGCAATGCCGAAGCGCCGGCTACCATCACCGCACGTATCTGTGCGATATTACGGCTGAGCCAGAGGCCCAATAGCATCAGCAAGGGGATGAGTACGAATATGGATAAGAAATTCATCTTTATAATATGGTATTAATTGTTATTGTTCTATATGGTTGATACATCACTATCAATTTCCGTTTCTCGTTTACAGTAACAGCAGCAGTATCAGTGCAAGCGTACCCAGCAGGAATACGAAGGTGTATTGCTGGATGCGTCCGCTTTGCAGGCCGCGTATCTCGTCGCTGGTGGCATTGGCGCCCCAGGCAAGGAAATCGAAGAAGCCGTCCACCACATGACGGTCCCACCAGGCAATGGGGCGGCTGATGCAGCCGAAGATGATGCGGTGGGTGATGAACTGGTAGACCTCATCGATGTAGAAGCGGTGATAGGCTGCCGTCCACAAGCCGTTGAAGCGGCGGGCAAGCGCATCGGCAACCGGCTGTTTTTCGCCTTTATACATATAAGTGGCCACGGCTATGGAGATAACCGCAATGGCAATGCTTGTTCCTGCCACGCCCCAGTCAAGGTGGATGGTATAGGCTTCGCCGTTGGAGCTGACGAAGTGGCCGAAAGGAATGAATCCGGCAACTATCGTAACTGCGGCAAGGAACATCAGGGGAACGGTCATGGCAAGGGGCGACTCGTGAGGCGTGTGCTGATGGCTGTGGCTTTCATCGCTTGCCGACTTCTGCCCCGGCTCCGAACTGCCCCAGAAAATGCCGTAATACAGTCTGAACATATAGAATGCGGTCATGGCGGCAATCACCGTCATAATCCAACCCATGACGGGGCTGAACCGGAAGCAGGCCGTCAGTATCTCGTCCTTGGAGAAGAATCCGGAGAACGGGGGAATGCCGGCAATGGCGAGGCAGGCTATCAGGAAGGTGATGTGCGTAACCGGCATGTATTTGCGCAAGCCGCCCATGGCGGACATCTCGTTGCTGTGCACCGCATGGATGATGCTTCCTGCACCGAGGAACAGCAACGCCTTGAACATGGCGTGCGTAAACAAGTGGAACATGCCTGCCATATAACCCAGTCCGCCTTCGTGCGGGTCTGTGGATGTACATACGCCGAGCGCTACCATCATAAAGCCTATCTGCGAGATGGTGGAGAAGGCGAGTACACGCTTGATGTCACTCTGCACACAAGCCACGCTGGCGGCATAGAATGCGGTGAATGCGCCTACATAGGCCACGAGGTGCAGCACGTGGGGCGCATAGTCGATGAACAGCGGGAACATGCGTGCCACCAGGTATACGCCTGCCACCACCATCGTAGCGGCATGAATCAGTGCGCTCACCGGAGTAGGACCTTCCATGGCATCGGGCAGCCAGATGTGCAGCGGGAACATGGCGCTCTTGCCGGCTCCGCCGATGAACATCAGTCCCAGCGCCAGCGGAATCATGGCAGCGCCGCCTTTCAGCAAGGCCATTTCATTGGGTTGGAAGGTGTAGGTTCCGGCATAGTAACCGTAAACCAGGATACCGATAAGGAAGCCCAGGTCGGCAAAGCGGGTCACGATAAACGCTTTCTTGCTGGCGGCGATTGCTGCGGGTTTCGTGTAGTAGAAGCCTATCAGCAGGTAGGAAGACACACCCACCAGCTCCCAGAACAGGTACATCTGGAAGATATTGGTTGCCACCACCAGTCCGAGCATGGACATCGTAAACAGCGAGAGGAAAGCGTAGTAGCGTTGGAAGCCGCGTTCGCCTTTCATATAGCCGAAAGAGTAGAGGTGCACCATGAACGATACGGTACTTATGACAATCAGCATCATCACCGATATGGGGTCGAGCAGGATGCCCAGGTCAATGCTGAGTGTCGGCGTAAACGGCAGCCATGTACAGTTGTAAGGCATCAGTGTGGCAAATGTGCCGTCTGCCAGCCGCGGGGCGGTGAAATAGTGTATTGCGGTGAGGTAGGAGAGTACCGCCACTGCACCCAGCACAGCCGTGCCGATGAGTCCGGCAGTGCGGTGCGACATCCATTTGCCGCCCAGTCCCAACACAAGGAACGAGAGCAAAGGAAGGAGAAGGATTAGAATCGTATATTCCATAATTGTTGAATTGAGAATTGAAAATGGAGAATTGAGAAATGCTGCTCAGTCTCTCTTTTTGTTTTTATTGAATGGCTCATTATGCAGGCGGTCTGCACAACTCTATGCAGGGTGTCTGCACAGTGCTATGCAGGACATCTGCACAGGCTTATGCAGGATGCCTGCACAGGCATCTACCATTTGAGTTCGTCCAGCTTGTTCACCTGTATGCTGCGGATATTGCGATAGATGTTAATCATGATGGCAATGGCCACGGCCGTTTCGGCTGCCGAGATGGCAATGGAGAACAGGGAGAAGAAGTAACCTTCCAGTCCGCCGGGAAACAGGAAACGGTTGAATACCGCGAAGTTGATGTCCGTAGCATTCAGTATCAACTCAATTGAAATCAGTATCGCCAACGTATTGCGGCGGGTAAAGAACCCGTAGATGCCGGCGAAGAACATGATAGCCGAGACTATCAGGTAATATTCCATGTGTATCATAAATCTTATCTTTTACGTGCTATTAACAATCCGCCTACGATACATGCCAGCAGCAGGATGCTGACGGCCTCGAAGGGCAATAGGTAACCGTATTTGTCGCCGCTCAGCATGTGGTGGCCGATCGTCTTGATGTTGACTTCGAGCGGTTCGATGTCTGTGGTGGCGATGAACTTATGTTTCAGGGTTATGAACCTGTCTCTTATACACATCTCCGAGCCCACGAGACCGTACTAGATCTCGT